>LNAP01003575.1_pt1 | contig 34934 bp, 31 predicted proteins | sample 602601 | NCBI WGS metagenome assembly LNAP01 (sample SAMN02440304, study PRJNA202911) | soil metagenome | biome: Subtropical and temperate rainforests or woodlands; isolation source: soil samples (1 kg each in a 20% v/v slurry with milli Q water) were... ... | reverse complement strand
ACTCATTTCACCGGGTTTGACGCAAGGTTTTGCCCCGCGTCACAGCCATTTTGTCGAGGTAATGATGTCGAAGTTTCAATTGGTGACCCGTTTCCAGCCGGCCGGCGATCAACCGGAAGCCATTCGACAATTGGTTGAAGGCCTGGAAGCCGGGCTGTCGCACCAAACCTTGCTGGGGGTAACCGGCTCGGGCAAGACCTTTTCCATTGCCAACGTTATCTCCCAGGTGCAGCGCCCGACGTTGGTGTTAGCGCCGAATAAAACCTTGGCCGCGCAGTTGTATGGCGAGTTCAAGAGCTTCTTCCCGAATAACTCGGTGGAATATTTCGTCTCCTACTACGACTACTACCAGCCCGAGGCTTATGTGCCGTCCTCGGACACCTTTATCGAGAAAGACGCCTCGATCAACGACCATATCGAGCAGATGCGCCTGTCTGCCACCAAGGCGCTGCTGGAGCGTTCTGACGCGATCATCGTCACCACCGTGTCGTGTATCTACGGCCTGGGCGACCCGCAGTCGTACCTGAAAATGGTCCTGCATTTGGACCGTGGCGACCGCATGGACCAGCGCGAGCTGCTGCGCCGCCTGGCCGACCTGCAATACACCCGCAACGATATCGACTTTGCCCGCGCCACCTTTCGCGTACGCGGCGATGTGATTGATATCTTCCCGGCGGAATCTGATCTGGAAGCCATCCGCGTTGAGCTGTTCGACGAAGAGATTGAAAACATCGCCTCGTTTGACCCGCTGACTGGTGAAGTGCTGCGCAAGTTGCCGCGCTACACCCTATACCCGAAAAGCCACTACGTGACGCCGCGGGAAAACCTGCTCAGCGCCGTGGAGAACATCAAGGTCGAGCTCAAAGAGCGCCTGGACTACCTGCGCGCCAACAACAAGCTGGTGGAAGCGCAACGCCTGGAGCAACGCACCCGCTTCGATATCGAAATGATTGTCGAGCTGGGCTACTGCAACGGCATCGAAAACTACTCCCGCTACCTCTCTGGCCGTGGCTCAGGCGAGGCGCCGCCAACCTTGTTTGACTATCTGCCGGCCAACGCCTTGCTGGTGATCGACGAGTCCCATGTCAGCGTGCCGCAGGTTGGCGCTATGTACAAAGGCGACCGCTCGCGCAAAGAAACCCTGGTCGAATACGGTTTCCGCCTGCCCTCGGCACTGGATAACCGGCCGATGCGCTTTGACGAGTGGGAGGCCATCAGCCCGCAAACCATCTTTGTTTCCGCCACGCCCGGCAACTATGAAACCGAGCACGCCGGCCGTGTTGTTGAGCAAGTAGTGCGGCCGACCGGCCTGGTAGACCCGCAAATTGAAGTGCGCCCAGCCACCACCCAGGTGGACGACCTGCTTTCGGAAATCAAAAAACGCGTGGAGGTAGAGGAGCGTGTGTTGGTCACCACCCTGACCAAGCGCATGTCCGAAGACCTCACCGACTACCTGGCCGACCACGGTGTGCGCGTGCGCTACCTGCACTCGGACATCGACACCGTGGAGCGCGTGGAAATTATCCGCGACCTGCGCATTGGCGCCTTTGATGTGCTGGTCGGCATCAACCTGCTGCGCGAAGGTTTGGACATGCCGGAAGTGTCACTGGTGGCGATTCTGGATGCCGACAAAGAAGGCTTCCTGCGCTCCGAACGCTCGCTGATCCAAACCATTGGCCGCGCCGCGCGTAACCTCAATGGCCGGGCGATTCTGTATGCCGACCGCATGACCGGCTCTATGGAGCGCGCCATCGGCGAAACCGAACGGCGCCGTGACAAACAGATTGCCTTTAACCTGGCCAACGGCATTACCCCGCGAGGGGTGAAAAAAGACATTCAAGACATCCTCGAAGGCGCCGTGGTGCCCGGTTCGGGCAGCAAAAAACGCAAAGGCATGGCCAAAGCGGCGGAAGAGAGTGCGCGTTACGAAGCGGAATTGCGTTCGCCGAGTGAGATCAACAAACGCATTCGTCAGCTGGAAGAGAAAATGTACCAACTGGCCCGCGACCTGGAATTCGAAGCGGCGGCGCAGATGCGCGACGAGATCCAGAAAATGCGTGATCGCCTGTTGAAGGTTTAACACCGGTCGCCAATACCTCCGTCATTCCCGCGTAGGCGGGAATCTAGAGTGGTGCAGGAAAATGAGTAGGGCTGGAGATTCTGGGTCCCTGCCTGCGCAGGGACGACGGTGTTGCTGGCGCTAGTGCTCTTCCACCCCACGCCGTCATTCCCGCGTAGGTGGGAATCCAGAGTGGTGCAGGAAAATGAGTAGGGCTGGCGATTCTGGGTCCCTGCCTGCGCAGGGACGACGGTGTCGGCAGGATGGCGGTATCAGTCGCCGCTAATGCCCAACGCCACCATCTTTTTGTACAACGTCGAGCGGCCAAGCCCGAGGCGTTTGGCGGCTTCCACCACATTGCCGTTATGCGCCGCCAGGCTCTGTTCAATCAGCTGCCGCTCAAACGCCGCTCGGGCGCTGTAGAAGTCCTGATCGCCGGTCAGCTTCGGCGCCACACCGGCTGGTAACGGGCTCAACCGGCCAATGGCGGTGCGCAGTGCCGCCGCATTCAGCCGCGGTTCGTCACTGAGCAGCGCCGCGCGCTCCAGCACGTTGCGCAGTTCGCGAATATTGCCAGGCCAGGCATGGGTGGCGAGCAGAGCGAGCGCATCACTGGCCAATTCGAAATGCCCGCGGCCGTCGCCCATCAACAGCTCGTCCAGAATCGCATCGCACAGCGCCGGCAGGTCGTCGAGGCGTTCGCGCAGCGGTGGCACCTGGATCGGCAACACGTTCAGGCGGTAGTACAAGTCAGCACGGAAACGCCCAGCGGCTACCGCGTTTTCCAAGTCCAGTGAGGTGGCGGCGATCAGGCGGATATCGCTGCGCAGCATTTGGTTGGAGCCCACCGGTTCGTATTCTTTCTCCTGCAACACGCGCAGTAATTTGCTTTGCAGGGCCAGGGGCATATCGCCAATTTCATCGAGAAACAGCGTGCCGCCTTCGGCCAGTTGCAGCTTGCCCGAGCGGCCTTTGCGATCGGCGCCGGTAAACGCGCCGGGCGCGGTGCCGAAGAATTCGGCCTCCAGCAGGTTCTCCGGAATCGCCGCACAGTTAACGCTGACAAACGCCCGGTGCGCCCGCGAGCTGGCGCTATGAATGGCGTGGGCAAGCAGCTCTTTGCCTGTGCCGGTTTCACCCAGCAGCAGAATCGGTGATTCGCTGCTGGCACCGCGCCGTGCATGGCGTTTCACCTCCAGGCTGCGGGCGCTGGTGCCAATAAAGTGCGAGAAGCTGTACTTGGCCTGGCGCGCTTGCAGCAGCGAGCGGGTGGAGGCCAGTTCCTGTTGAATTTGGCTAAAGCGCGTGACTAGCGGCGCCAGGCGCGTGACTTGGTCGAACAGGGCAAAGCCGATGGCGCCAATCACCTTGCCGGCCGCATCGTGAATGGGCAAACGCATCACCACCAGCGGGCCATTGGGGGTGTCGAGCATATCCAGCAAAATCGGTTCGCCGGTCTCGGCGACCTGGCGCATCAGGCTGCCGGGAATGACCTTTTCCACTTCCTGCCCCACCGCCGCCTTAGCGCTGGCCTGGCCGTAGCCTCGTTCATCCAGACGATGCGCGCGTCTTTATCGACGATCACCGTGCCCTCGCTGGACTGCTCAACAATCTCGAACAACGAACGGATCGCCAGTTGGCGTACCTGCCGGTAATCCTTGAGGTTGGCAGAGTCTTTCATTGCGTGGTGGCCTTTGGTTGAAGAGCGGGCAGCGTGCCAGAAAAGGCGCAGTAGCGCACACAGGTGGAACTAAACGCAGCGGCGCGCCACCTATTCGTAGGTTGGGTTGAGAGAAGCGAAGCCCAACATCGGGCATGTCGGGCAATCGCACTGTTGGGCTTCGCCTCTGGCTCAACCCAACCTACGCCTCAACCCAACCTACACAACAATAAACGCGGGGTTTGACCATGAATACGCAGGTAGAAAAAAGCGCCTTCGCGCGGTTCGCAATGCGCTGTTCCAATTGGGCGGAGCGCTGGTTTCCTGATTCCTGGGTATTCGCCACCTTGGCGGTGTTATTGGTGACGCTGGCGGTATTGGCCATGGGCGCACCGCCAGCGCAGGCGGCCAAGGCCTTTGGTGACGGCTTCTGGAGCCTGATTCCGTTCACCATGCAGATGGCGTTTGTGGTGATTGGCGGCTATGTGGTGGCCAGCTCCGGGCCGGCGTCGCGCTTGATCGACGTGTTGGCGCGGGTGCCGAAAAACGGCCGGCAGGCGGTAGCCTGGGTGGCGTTGATTTCCATGTCGGCGTCGTTGCTCAACTGGGGCTTGAGCCTGGTATTTGGCGGCCTGTTGGTACGTGCCCTGGCGCGCCGTGAAGAGCTGCATATGGACTACCGCGCCGCGGGCGCAGCGGGGTATTTGGGGCTGGGTGCGGTGTGGGCATTGGGGTTGTCGTCTTCAGCCGCGCAACTGCAAGCCAATCCCACTAGTTTGCCGCCTTCGATCCTGGCGATTACCGGCGTTATCCCGTTCACCGAGACAATTTTTCTCTGGCAGTCCGGCGTGTTGCTGCTGGCTTTAGTGGTGGTGTCGCTGGTGATTGCCTATATCACCGCACCCAGCGCTAGTAGTGCGCGAGACGCCAAAGCCTGTGGCGTTGACCCGCGCTTTAGCGTGGCCAAGCTGGAGAAACCGACGCGTCCTGGCGAGTGGCTGGAACACAGCCCGCTGCTGATTATTGTGCTGGTGTTGCTTGCGGCCGGTTGGCTGGCCCAGGAGTTCGCCAGCAAACCAGCGATTGTCGCCATCTCCGGGCTCAACACCTACAACCTGCTGTTTTTGATGGTGGGGGCTTTGCTGCACTGGCGGCCGCGCAGTTTTCTTGATGCGGTGGCCCGCGCCGTGCCGACCACCACGGGCGTGCTGATTCAATTCCCGTTGTACGGCTCCATCGCCGCCATTATGACCACCGTCAACGGCAGCGACGGGCAGACCGTGGCGCACCATATCTCGACCTTCTTTGTGCAGATCGCCTCGCATGACACCTACGCGTTGCTGATGGGCGCGTACTCGGCGGTGCTGGGGTTCTTTATTCCCTCGGGCGGCGGCAAGTGGATTATCGAGGCGCCCTACGTGATGCAGGTGGCCAATGAACTGCAATACCACCGTGGTTGGGCGGTGCAGATTTACAACGCTGCCGAAGCGCTGCCGAATTTGATCAACCCGTTTTATATGCTGCCGCTATTGGGCGTGCTGGGGCTGCGGGCGCGGGATTTGATTGGGTTTTCGTTTGTGCAGCTGTTGGTGCATGCGCCGCTGGTGCTGTTTTTATTGTGGGCGTTAGGCACCACACTGACCTATACGCCGCCGGTTGCGCCATAACGCCTTCCCTCACCCCCAGCCCCTCTCCCGCAAGCGGGAGAGGGGAGCTAACGGCCTAACCTGGCAGCGTTTTACCCGGCCGGCGCGATCAGTCCCCTCGCCCCTTCGGGGAGAGTGCTAGGGTGAGGGGCGGTGTTTGCACGGTAGCGTGCGGATACGGCAATTCTATTGTTTGGCGAGAAAAGCTCTGGCAGCCCGCGAGCCATTGGCCTTGCCCAATACCTCGCAAATCCCTTGGCCGGCAGCAATCAACTTGCCCATGTCGATGCCGGTGCTGATGCCCATGCCGTTGAGCATGTACAACACATCTTCGGTGGCGATATTGCCGGTGGCGCCTTTGGCGTAAGGGCAGCCGCCTAGGCCGGCGACCGAGCTGTCAAACACGGCGATGCCTTCTTGCAGGCTGGCGTAAATATTCACTAGCGCTTGGCCGTAGGTGTCGTGGAAATGCCCGGCAAGTTTGTCGCGCGCGATATCGCGGCCAACCACGTCAAACATCGTTCGCGTGCTGGCTGCTGTACCGGTACCGATGGTGTCGCCCAAGGAAACCTCGTAGCAGCCCATGGCAAACAGCTCACGGGCGACCATGGCGACTTGCTCCGGCGCCACGTCGCCTTCATAGGGGCAGCCGAGCACGCAGGACACGTAGCCGCGTACGCTGATCTGCTGTTGTTTGGCCAGCTCCATTACCGGCTGGAAACGCGCCAGGCTTTCGCTGATCGAGCAGTTGATGTTCTTTTGCGAGAACGCCTCGGACGCGGCGGCAAATACAGCCACCTCGGTAACGCCCGCTTCAATCGCAGCCTCCAGGCCTTTGAGGTTTGGTGTCAGCGCGCCGTAGGTCACGCCGGGCAGCCGCTGGATTTGCGCAAACACCTCAGCCGAGCCGGCCATTTGCGGCACCCATTTGGGCGATACAAAGCTGCCGACTTCGATATAACCCAGGCCCGCGGTCGATAGCTGATCCACCAACTGCACCTTGGCCGCCACGCTGATGGCTTGTTTCTCGTTCTGCAAACCGTCACGCGGGCCGACTTCGACCAGGCGGACGTGGTGGGGCAGTGACATAACCGTCTCCAGAGTTCATGGGGCCGTAGGGTGTGCTGTGCGCACCAAGCGATAGCCGGGAGATCGCGATGGTGCGCGCAGCACACCCTACTGGTCGAGTTCTACCAACACGGTACCTTCTGCAACCATCTCGCCTTCGCTGCAATACAACGCTTTCACCACGCCATCCTGCGGCGCGCGAATGCTGTGTTCCATTTTCATCGCTTCCAGCACCACCAACGGCGTGCCGGCTTGTACGTGTTGCCCGGCTTCAACCAGCACGCGCACGATACTGCCGTTCATGGGCGCCGTCAGCCCGCCGTGTTGGGCGTGACCGGCGTCGGCGGCAGCGATGGGGTCGAACAGCTGCACGGCGTGCAGCTCGTTGTTCCACTGCAGGTACAGGCTAGCGTCTTGGCGAATGGCCAGATGTTGGCTGCGCAGGCCGTTGGCGTCCACCAGCAGGTAATCGCCGCGCCGTTGCACACGGCAGTCGGCGCCGCGCAGGCGAACCACGTGCTGCTCACCGCCGCTGCTTAGGTGCAGGTCGGTTTCGGCGGGCAGCCCAGCGCGAAAACCGCTGCTGCTGGCCCACGCTGAGTGCGGGTCGTCGTCACGCTGACGCGGTGCTTGGGTCAGTTGCCAGGCGCGGGCCGCCAGTTGCCAAAATGCTTCGGGCAGTTCGCTAGGCGCGGGCAGCAGTTGCACTTGGTAGCGGGGAATAAACCCGGTATCCAGCTCGGCGCCGGCAAAGGCTGGGTGGGCGAGGATGCGTTGCAAAAACGCCAAGTTGGTTTTCACCCCGCCGACGGCAAATTCACTCAGCATGGCCAGCAGACGCAGGCGCGCTTCTTCGCGGTTGTCGCCCCAGGCAATCAACTTGCCAAGCATGGGATCGTAGAACGGTGACACCTGATCGCCTTCGGCTACGCCGCTGTCTACTCGCCGGCCTGGGCCAGGCGCCGATTCGCGGTACAGCTGCAGGGTGCCGGTGGCCGGCAGAAAGTCGTTGGCCGGGTCTTCGGCATACAGGCGCACTTCAATGGCGTGGCCAATCAGCGGCACTTGCTCCTGGGTCAATGGCAAGGCTTCGCCACGGGCCACGCGGATTTGCCAGGCAACCAGATCAAGGCCGGTGATGGCCTCGGTGACCGGGTGTTCCACCTGCAAGCGGGTGTTCATTTCCATAAAGAAAAAGTCGCCACGGGCATCGAGCAAAAACTCCACCGTGCCGGCGCCGACATAGCCGATGGCCTGCGCCGCTTTTACCGCCGCTTCACCCATGGCGCGGCGCAGTTCGGGGCTCAGGCCGGGGGCGGGGGCTTCTTCAACTACTTTTTGGTGGCGGCGCTGAATCGAGCAGTCACGTTCGTTGAGGTACAGGCAGTGGCCGTGTTGGTCGGCGAATACCTGAATTTCCACGTGGCGCGGTTTCAGTACGTACTTTTCCACCAGCATTTGCGAGTTGCCGAACGAAGACAGGGCTTCACGCTGGGCCGAGGCCAGTGCTTCGGCCAGCTCGCTTTCCTGGTCCACCACCTTCATGCCTTTACCGCCGCCGCCGGCGGTGGCTTTGAGCAGTACCGGGTAGCCGATGCGCGCGGCGGCGTCGCGGAAGGTGGCGATATCTTGCGCATCGCCGTGGTAGCCCGGCACCAGCGGTACGCCGGCTTTTTCCATTAGCGCTTTAGCCGCAGATTTACTGCCCATGGCGTCGATGGCGGAGGCGGGTGGGCCGAGGAAGATCAGCCCGGCCGCTTCAACGGCACGAGCAAAGCCGGCGTTTTCCGAGAGAAAGCCGTAACCCGGGTGGATCGCCTGGGCGCCGCTGGCTTGGGCGGCAGCAATCAGCTTGTCCACCAGCAGGTAGCTTTCGCCGGGCTTGGCGCCGCCGAGGTCGACGGCGATATCCGCCTCGCGCACATGCCGGGCCTCGCGGTCGATGGCGCTGTGCACGGCCACCGTACTAATGCCCAGGGCCTTGGCAGTACGCATGACGCGGCAGGCGATTTCACCACGATTGGCGATTAACAGACGGCTGATCATGACTGCGGCTCCTGCCAGGACGGCGTGCGTTTTTGCAGAAAAGCGTTAAGGCCTTCCTGCCCTTCGGCACTTACCCGGATGCGGGCGATGGCGTTCTCGGTGTAACGGCGCAGGGCTGGCGTGAGCACGCCGCTGCCGACTTCGTGCAGCAACTGTTTGCTCGCCTGCATGGCCTGCGGGCTGTTGAGAAACAGGTTGGCGGTCCACTTACTGACCTCACTCTCCAACTGCTCAGGGGCGTAGCACTCGGCCAGCAGACCCAGTTGTTGCGCGCGCTCACCGTCAAAGCGTTCGGCGGTGAGGGCGTAGCGGCGTGCTGCGCGTTCGCCGATGGCTTGCACCACAAACGGGCTGATCACCGCAGGGGCCAGGCCAATGCGCACCTCGGACAAACTGAACTGCGCATCGCGCGCGCCAATGGCCATATCGCAGCAACTGATCAGCCCGAGGGCGCCGCCAAAAGCTGCGCCTTGCACCACGGCCAGGGTGGGGATTTTCAGCTGGTACAGGCTGTGCATCAGCTCAGCCAACTCACGGGCGTCGTTGAGGTTGGCGTTGTAGTCGAGGGCGGCGGATTGCTGCATCCAGGCCAGGTCGGCACCTGCGCAGAAGTGTTTGCCGCGGCCGCGCAGGAGCATAAAACGCAGGCTGCGGTTGGCTTTGATAATGTCCAGGGCGAGGATCAGCTCGCCGATCATCTGGGCATTAAAGGCGTTGTTTTTTTCCGGGCGGTTCAGCCACAAGGTGGCGATGCCGTTGGCGCTGATGTCCAGCTCAAGCGTGGTGAAATCGGTCATGGCAGAAGTCTCGTCAGGGCAGCCGGGTTACATCCGGAACACGCCAAATTGGGTCGGCTCAATCGGCGCATTGAGGCTGGCGGATAACGCCAGGGCCAACACATCGCGGGTTTGCGCCGGGTCGATTACGCCGTCGTCCCACAGTCGCGCGCTGGAGTAGTAGGGGTGACCCTGCTGCTCGTACTGGGCAAGGATGGGTTGCTTGATCGCCGCTTCTTCCTCGGCGCTGAGCTGCTGGCCGCTGCGCTCGGCCTGTTCGCGTTTTACCTGCGCCAGTACGCCGGCCGCTTGTTCGCCACCCATCACGCCAATGCGCGCGTTGGGCCACATCCACAAAAAGCGAGGGTCGTAAGCGCGGCCGCACATGCCGTAGTTACCGGCACCAAAACTGCCGCCAATGATCACGGTAAATTTCGGCACCTTGGCGCAGGCCACAGCGGTCACCAACTTGGCGCCGTGCTTGGCGATACCGCCGGCTTCGTACTTTTGCCCAACCATAAAGCCGGTGATGTTTTGCAAAAACAGCAGGGGAATACCGCGCTGGCAGGCCAGCTCGATAAAGTGCGCGCCTTTTTGCGCCGACTCGGCAAACAAGATGCCGTTGTTGGCGATGATCGCCAGCGGGTAACCGTTGAGGTGGGCAAAGCCGCAGACCAAGGTGCTGCCGAACAGCGCTTTGAATTCGTCGAACTGCGAGCCGTCCACTAGGCGGGCGATTACTTCGCGGACATCGAATGGCTGTTTGGCGTCGGCCGGAATCACGCCGTACAGCTCCTCGCTAGCGTACAGCGGTGCCTGTACCGGGCGGCTATTGAGCTGCCCTTGTTTGCGCCAGTTGAGGTTGCTGATGCAGCGGCGGGCCAGGGCCAGGGCGTGCTCATCATCCTCGGCATAGTGGTCGGCCACGCCGGAGGTTTTGCAATGCACATCGGCGCCACCGAGGTCTTCGGCGCTGACTACTTCACCTGTAGCTGCACGAACCAGCGGCGGCCCGGCGAGAAAGATGGTGGCTTGGTTACGCACCATGATGGTTTCGTCGGACATCGCCGGCACATAGGCGCCGCCCGCAGTGCATGAGCCCATGACCACGGCGATTTGCGGAATGCCGATGGCGCTCATATTCGCTTGGTTGAAGAAGATTCGGCCGAAGTGTTCGCGGTCGGGAAACACTTCATCCTGGCGCGGCAGGTTGGCGCCGCCGGAGTCCACCAAGTAGATGCACGGCAGGCGGTTTTCCTTGGCGATGGTTTGTGCGCGCAGGTGTTTTTTTACCGTTAGCGGGTAATAGCTGCCGCCTTTGACCGTGGCGTCATTGGCCAGAATCATGCACTCAACGCCTTCAACGCGACCGATGCCGGCGATGACGCCTGCGGCGGGAACGTCTTCGCCGTAGACCTCATGGGCGGCCAGTTGGCCGACTTCGAGAAAGGCGGAGCCGGGGTCGAGTAGGCGGTTAATGCGCTCGCGGGGCAGCAATTTGCCGCGCGAGGTATGGCGCTCTTGCGCCTTGGCGCCGCCGCCTTCATGCACACGAGCGAGCAGGGCGCGCAGGTGGTTGACCTGCTCGCCCATGGCCGCGCTGTTGGCGGCGAAGTCGGCGGTGCGGGTGTTGAGTTGGCTGGTGAGGATGGCCATTGGGCGCTCCTGAAAATTCGCTGCTTTTCTCCCCTCTACCGCTTGCGGGAGAGGGGATTAACCGTGGCGTAGCTGCTAGCGGGTTTCGTTGAATAGCTCACGGCCGATCAACATCCGGCGGATTTCGCTGGTGCCGGCGCCAATTTCGTAAAGCTTGGCGTCGCGCAGCAAGCGGCCGGTGGGGTATTCGTTGATATAGCCGTTGCCGCCCAGAATCTGAATGGCGTCCAGGGCCATTTGCGTGGCGCGCTCGGCGCTGTAGAGGATCACGCCGGCAGCGTCTTTACGCGTGGTTTCGCTGCGATCGCAGGCGTTGGCCACGGCATACAGGTAGGCGCGGCTAGCGTTGAGCTGGGTATACATGTCGGCGACTTTGCCTTGGATCAGCTGGAATTCGCCGATGCTTTGCCCGAACTGTTTGCGGTCGTGGATATAGGGAACAACCACGTCCATGCACGCCTGCATAATGCCGATGGGGCCGCCGGACAACACCACGCGCTCGTAGTCCAGGCCGCTCATCAGTACTTTCACGCCGCCGTTGAGCACGCCGAGGATGTTTTCTTCCGGCACCTCGACGTCATCGAAAAATAGTTCGCAGGTATTCGAGCCGCGCATGCCGAGCTTGTCGAATTTGCTGCCACGGGAGAAACCTTGCCAGTCGCGCTCGACGATAAACGCGGTAATGCCATGGGCGCCTTTTTCCAGATCGGTTTTTGCGTAAATCACATAGGTGTTGGCGTCAGGGCCGTTGGTGATCCAGGTTTTGCTGCCGTTGAGTACGTAGTGATCGCCACGCTTATCGGCGCGCAGCTTCATGGACACCACATCAGAACCGGCGTTGGGCTCGCTCATGGCCAGGGCGCCAACGTGTTCGCCGCTGATCAGCTTGGGCAGGTACTTGGCTTTCTGTTCCGCCGTGCCGTTACGGTTGATCTGGTTAACGCAAAGGTTGGAGTGCGCGCCGTAAGACAGGCCTACGGAGGCCGAACCACGGCTGATTTCTTCAATGGCCACCACGTGGGCCAAATAGCCCAGGCCCGCACCGCCGTATTCCTCGCTAACGGTGATACCCAGCAGGCCCATGTCACCAAATTTGCGCCACATATCGGCGGGGAACAGGTTGTCGCTGTCGATGGCGGCGGCACGTGGCGCCAGTTCGGCGGCGACAAAGGCCTGCACTTGGTCGCGCAGCATGTCGATGGTTTCGCCGAGGGCAAAGTTCAGGGAGGGATAGCTCATTGGGGCACCTGCTAATTATTGTTGTAAGCGAGGCGGGCGAGGGCGCCTGCCGGTTCAAAGGTCAGGCGTTGGCTTCGGCCATGGCTGCCAGACAGCGCTCTTCGGCGGTGTCGAGTTCCAGCTGCATCTGCTCGATAGCGCAGCTGTTCGCGGCGCTCGGCGATCTTGCGCATAAAGGTTTCGAGTTGTTTGTGGTTGCCGCTGGGGTCGTACAGCTCAATCAGCTCGCGGCATTCGGCGAGGGAGAAACCGATGCGCTTGCCGCGCAAAATCAGTTTGAGCGAAACCTTATCGCGCGCCGAATAAATGCGCTCTTGGCCACGGCGCTCGGGGTTGAGCATGCCTTGCTCTTCATAGAAGCGAATGGTGCGAGTGGTGATATCCAACTCGCGGGCAAGGTCGGAAATGCTGTAAGTGGTCGACATCGGAAAACGCTCTCAGGGAGTTCTTACCTTTACGTTAACGTAAAGTAGATTTCCCTACAGCGTCAAGGCGGTTTTTCTGCGCCGTTTTTGCCTTGCTCGGTTTTGCGTGGGCTTTGTGGCGGCGGGTTAATGCCCATGGATACGTAAATGCTGGTGAAGGCATCGACGCCGATATTGGCCGGTTTCACCCATTCCACGGGTACGTAGAGCAAGCCGCCGCCAATGGGAATCGGCGCGGTGGGCACCAGTACGGCGTAGTAACTGCGGCCGTCGATATCAATGGGCGCGGGGTTGGGCATCAGCGCCAGAACGGCCACGCCGTCACCGCCAAACAGACACCACACCGGGCTCATGGCGTTGATATCGGCGCCTTCTTTTTTATCCAGCAGGGCAACAAAACGATCGGCCAGGTTGTACAGCTTGCCGAACAGCGGGATGCGCCGCAGGGTCACGTCGGTCAGCCAGGCCAGCGGTTTGCGCAAACCCAGTTGCACGGCCAGCCCGAGCAGATAAATCGCCACCACCAGCAAAATGGTGCCCAGGCCATAGGCCAAATAGGTGTTGCTGGCAAAGGGTTGGCCCATGGCGGCAAATACCCGACCTACATAGGTAGACGGGCCGACTACGCGGTTAAGCAGGCTGACCAGCCAGGTCAGCAAAATCATGGTCAGGGTCAGCGGCAGCAATACGATCAGCCCCGCCAACCAGGTGGTCAGCAGGGAGTTAAAACTTTTCTTCAGCATCGGGGAATTCCGCAGCGATTAGGCGATGGCCTTGAGGGTGAACACCTGGGTGATCTGTTGCAAGTGCCCATCCCACACATAGCGCAAGTGTTCGCCTTGGGTGGGAAGGGTGGCGGCTGGTGGGCGAAACAGTGCCGCACATTCGCCTTCGGCATGGCGCACGCTGCGGTACAGCAAGCCCCAGGAGCGCAGCTTGCGGCGCTCGGCGGCAAAGCGCTGCGGCAGGCTGTAGTCCTCAGGGTCGGGGTGGTGCAGTTCGTCATAGCCTTGGCGAATATCGTCCAGCGGCTGCTGCACCTTGCACACGTAAGTGCGCATGGTCAGTTCCATGCTCGGTTCACGGGTGGCGCGCATAAAGCGTTCGCGGTGGTAGCGGGTTTCGGCGATGGCGGTTTGCAGGCTGTTGCCGCAGTAGTACACGCCGTATTGGCCATCGGTAAAACGGCTTTTGGCGCCGACATGGGTAAAGGCCGCCATCAACGGCGAGGCGCCTGGGCCGCAGACGCGGTCTTCGGGGGCAACATGGTTAAGCAGGCCAGCCTCTTCGCGCAGGCGATCATTGGTCAGGCTTTCAATCAGAAAGGCTTGTTCCAGATCGGCAGGGTCCAGCACATCTTCAAATACCGAAATGGAAACGATGCGATAGGCCCGCATCCATGCAGGCAGAACTTGAGTCGGTTGTTTCAACCACGTACTCCATCCAGGTAGCGACGTACCACGGCAATATCCATCACGCCGCCGGCCAGCATCAACTGCAAGGCGCTTAAACCATTGAACGGTGCTTCGCTATTTGCCTTGCGAATCCAGTCGTAAGTTGACGGTTTGTCGCCAAACAAAATACGCAGTGACTTGTGAATACCCATCAGGTAGGACACCCGCTCCAGCGTATCGCGCGGCAAGCGGATTTCTGGCAGCTGCCGGTATTTGTACAAGGTGCTGCGGCCGATGGAGCCGAGCAGTACGGTCTGTTCTTCCACCGTACAGTTCCATTTCTCCATTAGATTGAAGAAAAACTTCAGCGCCACGTGCCCTGCGTGTGCCGAATCGAGGTCGAGGGCGGCGCTATTGGATGGGCTAGGCAGTGACATGATGTCTCTCCATTCGTGGACTTATTTGCGAGATTAGTCCGCTTATGGATTGATTGCAACCTCGGCAGTCGTCTGGCCAGTAGGGTGTGCGTAGCGCGTCAAGCACTACTTCGTGGGCGCCTGCAGCCGGACGTCCGCTCTACTCGTCCTGCGAAGTCCGAATATGCTTTGCGCGCTTCTCCAGTATCAGGTAAACGACCACGGCCACGGCCAGCGGAATCAGAAAGTAGATCACCCGATAACCAATCAGCGAGGCAACGATGGTGCCCTTGGCCACTTGGTGTTGCAGCAGGGCGATAAACACCGCCTCAAGCACACCGAGCCCTGCCGGAATATGGGTGATCACCCCGGCAATACTGCTGATCAGCAAGATGCCAAGAATGTCCCAATAAGACACCTTGTCCGGCAGCAGGATAAAAATCATCGCGGCCATCAGCCCCCAGTTCAGCGTACCCAGCACCACCTGGGCCGAGGCCATACGCAGGCTCGGCAGGGTAATTTCCTGTTTGCCGAAGTGCCAATTGCGCCTTTTGCTGAATTTGCAGGCGAACAGGTAAATAAGCGCCGCCGCGATCAAGCCAAAGCCAATGTACTGCAGGGTGGTTTCGCCGATTTTCCAGTTTTCCGGCAGGTCGACCAAGCGCAGCGAAAATACGCCACCGGCCAAAATGATATAGCCAAGCCAGTTGGTCAGCAGGCTGATGCTGATGACTTTGGTAATGGTCGGCACGTCTAGCCCCAGGCGCGAATACAGCCGGTAACGCATGGCGATGCCACCCACCCAGGAGCTGAGGTTAAGGTTAAAGGCGTAGCAGACAAAGGTGACCGGGATGGTTTGCCGCGCCGGCAGTTTATGTTCGGTGTAATGGCTGCCGATCAGGTCGAAACAGCTGTACACCGCGTAACTGGCAGCGCTGGCGACCAAGGCCAGCGTGAGGGTTTGCCAACTGTAGGCATGCAGCGCGGTTTTCACTTCTTGCCAGTCGAGGTTGCGTACCAACAGGTACAGCATCACCGGCACCAGGCAGAAAAAGAAGATATTGATCAGCCGCTTCGCCCAGATTTTCCAAGGTGCTTGGGGCTTGTCGTCCTGCTCGGCGGCGACGCTTTGACCTGTCATCGGCTTTCCTCGACGTTGCAGTTCAGTTCAACTTCAGGCTCGTCTTTGGGCCTAACGGCATCGGCGGCGGTCAAGGGTTTCAGGCGCGGCGAGTGGGCGGGAAACCAACCGGCGATGGCAGGGAAGTAGCGCAAGAAGTGAAAGGTTAAAAAGATGATCGGCGCGCGCCACCAGTAGCCACGCATGACCCGTTCGAGGGTGATGGTTTTGCATTTGTCCTTGGCCAACGTGCTCAGGTGCTCGTACAGCTGCTGGTTAAAACGATGGTCGCGAATCAGCAGGTTGGCCTCCAGGTTCAGCGACAAACTAAGCGGGTCGAGGTTGCTCGAACCGACCGTGGCCCATTCGTGGTCCACCAGCGCTACCTTGCCGTGCAGCGGCCGCTGGCAATATTCGTGAATCACCACGCCGTCACGTAGCAGGTAGTTGTAGAGCAGGCGCGTACACAGGCGCACCACCGGCATATCCGGCATGCCTTGCATGATCAGAGTGACTTTCACCCCTCGGCGCGCGGCATTGCGCAATTCGCGCAGCAGGCGGTAACCGGGGAAGAAGTAGGCGTTGGCAATCACCAAGCGATAATTGGCCGAACGAATAGCCGCCATATAGGCCGCTTCGATGGTGGTGGGGTATTCATCGTTATCGCGCAGGCTTACCTGCATGCGCACGTTGCCGCGAAAGTGATTGGCCGGCGAGGGCGGTTGGCTGTTGGGCTTTTCACCACGGCGGATAGCCAATAGTTCCAAGGCCGCGCGGTGCACGTCAGTAACGATCGGACCCCGTACTTCCACGGCATAGTCTTGCTTGGCCATAGGGCCGAAATCGCCCAAGTGGTCGGCAGAAAAGTTGATGCCGCCAACAAACGCCAGCTCAGCGTCGACCACCACAATTTTGCGGTGCAGACGGCGGAACAGGTTGGTGCGGTAACCCAGCACCCGCGGCCGTGGGTCGAAGACATTGAGCTTAACCCCGGCTTCAGTCAGCGCTGCCACATAGGGCGCGGTAATGCCTGCGGTGCCATAACCATCGACCGTCACTTCCACATGCACGCCACGACGCGCCGCTTCGATCAGCACTTCCTGCAACTGCTGGCCGACTTTGTCTTCGTAAATAATGAAGGTCTCTAACAACACTTCTTTGCGCGCCGCGCGGATGCTGGCGAACACCCGAGGGTAAAACTCCTCGCCATTGATCAGCAGCTGCACGTCATTGCCTTCGCGCCACTCGTACTTCATAGGCGGATCTCCACAGCCAGAGGCGCATGGTCGGACAAGTGCGACCACGGCCGGGTCGACAACACCTGCGGCTCATGGCTGCTGGCGTTGCGGATATAAATGCGGTCCAGGCACAGCAGTGGCCAACGCGCCGGAAAACTGCGCGCAGGCATACCGTAGTGCTGCATAAACACTTCTTGCATACCGGCTTTTTCCAGTACCGCATCGGCACGCAGACGCCAGTCGTTGAAGTCGCCGGCGATAATTACCGGCGCATCCTGCGGCAGGCTGTCGAGCAAAGCGCGCAGCAAATGCAGTTGTTTTTGCCGATGCGCTTCACGCAGGCCCAGGTGTACGCAAATGGCATGCACCTCTCGCTGTCCCGGCACGTCGAGCACGCTGTGCAGCAAACCGCGTTGCTCATGTACACCGACCGAAACATCGAGATTGTCGTGGCGCAGGATGGGAAATTTCGACAGCAACGCATTGCCGTGATCGCCGTCTGGATACACCGCGTTGCGGCCATAGGCAAACTGCGGCCACATGCTGTCAGCGAGAAACTCGTACTGCGGTGTCGACGGCCAATTACTAAAGCGCTTGGCGTGGGTTTCGTGGGTGCCGTGCACCTCCTGGAGAAACACCAGGTCGGCCTCCATGGTGCGCACCGCATCGCGCAGCTCCGGCAAAATAAATTTGCGATTGAGCGCGGTAAAACCCTTGTGCGTGTTCACGGTAAGAATGCGCAGCGAGTGCACTGCCGGGCGCTGTTCGTCGACGGGCAGAGGTACAGGATTGACGGTACTCATAGCTCGATTCCTTGCGGTAGTTCACCGGGGCGAGTGAGCAGCGCACCGGTGAGGTCGAATAACTCCAGAAGGGCGCGGGCGTCATAGGGCGAGCGCACCTTGATGTCGTTATCGAAGTAGCAATAGATGTCCTGCGGGCCAGGGCTGGGCTTGCTGTCGGGGCTTATCAGGTGCGCATCCGCAGGCTGTTTACCATGGCGCCAGGCGTCCATGCGCTCATGCCAGCGCTTCAGCGCAGCGTCGGAGTAACCGCTGCTGTAGAGCTTTTTGTCACCATGCAGGCGCATGTAAACGAAGTCAGCGGTGAGGTCTTCGGCGTATGGCCATTTCTTTGCGGTGTCGGCGATCACCAGCGCCACGTTGAATTTACGCAGCAACTCGATAAAGGCTGGATCGACAAAACTGTCGTTGCGGATTTCCACGGCATGGCGCAAGGCGCGTTTGCCTTGCCAGTCCAGATAGCCTTCCACCTGCATACGCTCATCGCTCTGGCTGGCGAGCTTTTTTGCCGCTTTGCCGTCGGTGGGTAGTTGAGCGAGAAAAGCCTCCATCAGCACCGCATCGAATTTAAAGCTCGGCGGAAATTGCCAAAGGATGGCGCCCAGACGGTCATGCAACTGGCCGAGGCCCGAGGCAAAGAAGTTGGCCAGCGGTTGTTCGATTTCATGCAGGCGTTTGATATGGGTGATCAGCCGTGGCGCTTTAATACTGAACACAAAGTTCTCGGGCGTATCAGCCGCCCAACCGCGATACCGCTGCGGCGTTTGCAGGGCATAAAACGAGCCATTGATTTCGATGCTATTAACCGCCCGGGAGGCGAACTTCAGCTCGTTTTTCTGCACCAGGCCCTTGGGGTAGAAATCGCCACGCCACGGCGCATAACGCCAGCCCGACATGCCTATATGAATAGCGGCCATGGGTTAGCGCTGCCCGTGCCGCTTGCACCCGGGCAAACGCGACAGGGCATTCGGACGGATGACAGGGGCATCGTAAAAATTCACGGCGTGCATGCGGGCTCCTGAGCAAGTCGGCAGGCGTGCGCAGGGCTAAATAAGTCCGGCACATCGCCAAGTACTAGTTCCGACTTGACGCAGCGGTGCACGGTTCAGGTTTTTTGCCTACCGCCGGGCGCGAAACAGGTTGGTTTTGCTCGAGTTCTACGGGGCGTAGACGAACTTTCCAAAGTGCTTTATCGGATAAAAGCGCTAGCTTTTAGAATGTTGCAGTTGCAATGGCGGAACGGTCCTGCATGGCAATTCGCTTGCACCATTTAGAGTTTCGGGATCTCCAAACTCTAAGCCGGTTCCACCATGAACAAGTTCTGTTTTCGCCTAATATTCAGCAAGCCTCTCGGTTTTCTCATCCCCGTCGCCGAAATCACCCGCGCGCAACGTAAACCCGGTCAGCAGCCCGCCGCTGCGCCGCTCACTCTTTCTCCTACCGAACCGTTTTCCTGGTCCTTGAAGCGCTTGGTGTTGTCCGTACTGCTGGCCGGCGTGCCGGGCTGGGCGGCGGCAGAAATACTTGTTGACCCAACAACGCCAGCGGGCAGCACCCACGTCATTAGCGCCGGTAACGGCGTGCCGGTTGTCGAAATCGCTAACCCCAATGCCAAGGGTCTTTCCCACAACCGCTTCAGCGAATTCGACGTGTATTTTTAACAACAGCCGCGTTAACGGTGTAAGCCAATTGGGCGGCGCGGTGTTGCTTAACCCCAACTTGCAGCGCACCGCCACGGCGATTTTGACCGAAGTCACCGGCAACAAACCCAGCTCCCTTGCCGGCACTTTGGAAGTGTTTGGCGACAAGGCCGATCTGCTGATCGCCGAGAAAAAGGTGAATCGTCTAGTGGTTGAGGTTCCACCTGCTAGTACGTGGGTTAAGCCTGAAGTTCTAAAGAAAATTAATAAGCAGCTTGCCAAGCACGGCTACACTTCGATAGATGCTTATCTAAGCAGCTTCTCTGAGCAGGACATGCAGTCCGGGCTTCATAAAAAAATTCATGATCAGCTAAAAGATGTACCGGGTTGGCAGATATTTCCTAGAACGTTGTTATCTCGTGCAATGAAGGCGGGAGTGCACGTGGACTTCATTGATGCTCCTAGACAGCAAACGGTGCGCGGAATTGACGGGGTTAGCATGCGCAATGATTATATGGCCGCTAAATTTAATGGGGATCCTAAGTACAGCGAGCCGGGCGTGCTGGGTATATTTGGTTCTGATCATTTGAGAACGGCGCTTGGTGTCAAGGGTGAAGTTTTGCCTGCATTGCAGCAGATGGTTGCATTATCCGAGGGAAAGGTTTTCCAAACAGCGCCGGTATTTAAGGATGTTCAGACAGGTAATGAGTATTTTGACTGGAGTAAGCTTGCCGACGGAAAGGCTCACGCAACAGAAATGTCCATTGCGGCTCCCTATAAAGTTAAAACTATCCAAGGTCGCCCGTTAGTTAAGGATGGCGCAGTTGTGCATGTTGCTCCGGATATAATGCGGCGCGTTATTATTAATGCGGCTGGTAGCGAGGCGAATTCGGTTGTTCAGAAATACAAGGACAAGCATCCATCAACTACTACCGTTTTTGAGGCTCTGCCAAATGGAAATATAAAATATGTTTCCGGCTACGGCACTGATCTGCAAACTGGAACACGGGCTAAAGGTTATATCTTGACTGGCTCCGACCCGCTACCAGTTCACCCTAATACCTTGTTGAAACGCGCCAATGAAAAATTGGACAGTCGTGGACTTCAGTTTGAAGCTAAGTTGATTGCAGTGAATGATGTGGCGCATAACCAGCTTCTGGGGTCTGATTCAGGCAGCGCGCGGGAAGATACACAACAAAAAAACCTGATTTGGGAGGCCCAGCAAAAATCTGTCATTAGTCATGAGGCAGCTTCTTACTTGGACCAAGTTAAGAGCAAGGCAGCGCATCAATTGAAGACGGAGCCTGTATTTATTGGCGAGGCTCATGATAGCCATAATGCTACCCTTCTTATCGAACAGCTTATTGCGGAGCAAAAGGTTCGCCGTCTTTTGCTGGAGCGCGAGCCTGTGAAGGATTTCATGGATCCTGCCCAGTTAAAACATTTGAATGATGAGCTTGCAAGTTATGGGTATTCCTCTGTCGATGAATTTTTAAGCAATTTCACGCCCAGTGACAAGAAGTCGCCAATTTACAAAAAGGTAAAAAACGCTGTCGTGGCTGCCTCGGAACATGAGTACAATTCTAGTTTCACGCCAATGCTCACTGCTGCAGCAAAGGCTGGTGTAAATATTGATTTTGTTGATGGTGGTAGGGATCCAACACTTAAAAATAGCGCTCGTTACAATGCCCGCCACAACTATATTGGCAATAAGTTAAGTAGTGATCCTAAATATAGCGCGGCGGGCGTGGTTGGGTTGTTTGGTGCTGAGCACTTAAGGATCAGGCTTGACGCCAATAATAAAATTGCTCCGGCATTGCAGCAAGTTGTGAAACTTCCTGAGACGAATGTCTTTCAGACTACTCCCGTCTTTTTAGATGCTCAGAGTGGCGAGGAACATTTTGCCTGGGGTGATTTAAGCGTTAGTACACATCGATTTGCAAAAACCTCAAAAAACTACCCGTTCGTAGCGAAGGAAAAATTTTCATCCGGCGACGGTGAGTTTGTGTATTCGCAGCCAGAGATAAAGCGGCGTGTCATTATTAACGCTGCCGGTCAGAGTGCTGATTCGACAATTAAGAAGATAACCAGCAAGTATCCTTCCTCTAGCATAGTTTTCGATGCTCTTAAAGACGGTAGTTTGAGATACGCCTCGGGCACCGATTCTGATATAGCGGGAGGCAGACGCGTTAAGGCGTATATCGTGGCGGGCTCAGATGGATTGCCCCTAATCTCACCCATGCTGTTGGAGCGCGCGAAGAATAAGTTGGGAATTTATGATGTGAGCTTTACTACGAAGCATATAGCTATCGGTGAAAACGAAGCGTCGCAGGGCTCTAGAATAGCCAGTTTGAATAAACCTGTCGGTATGACGGACAACAGAACAAATGCTTTGCCGGCCTCGACTGTCGTGAAGAGCCAGGAGCAGGTTGTTGCAGGTGGTCTAGTTGGAAAGACAACGCCGTCTGCTATTGATCAAGCTACAGCAGTTCCGGTTAAGGCCGGCCCGAGCGAAGAGAGTGACTTTGACGTCTTTCGTGATCAGGGCATGATAAATGCCGATACCGCTAAGTTTTTGGATAAAGCCCGGAAAGAAATAGGCAAACAATTGGCGACTGGACCGGTGTTAATTGGCGAGCAAAATAGCGAGCTGAATGCGCCACTGTTGATTAGCCAGTTAATTTCCGATCGTGCAGTCAAAAAGCTGGTGGTGGAATTGCCACCCTTGGATGACCAACTGAAAAAAATCCAAGGCGGCACCGAATTGCTCAAGGCTATTCGTAAGCAAGGCTATAAGTCTGGTGAGGATTTTCTAAATAACGCTCCCCTGGTTAATCGTGATGGCTCGACCAACAAAACGCTTCAGCTTTTGCTAGAAGCCATTACTTACAACGGGGATCCGGCCAAGCAGAATCGTTCGGTATCGGGTGATTTGGTCAGGGAGGCGGTTCTTGCGGGAGTCAAAGTTCATTACGTGGCGCAACCGACAGAGGCGGGCAAGGCGCCGGCTTCAATTAACTCGCGCAATAAATATATGGCGCAAAAGATCAAGAAGTTGGGCGGGCTGGACGCGCCTGGCACGGTCGGGTTGTTTGATGCTGAGCAGTTGAAGCAGCAACTGAAGGGAACGGGTATTAAACCTGGGCTACAAAAACGTATCGGCCTTGCTGAGTCGCGAACCTATGACCTCAGTCCTGCGGTTAGCACTGCAGAGCGGGGTGGCATTGTTGCGCGTTGGGAGGAGCTCGGTAGAGACACACAGGCGAGCGTGCCGGAGCGTATCTCTTCTCTGTTTCCCTTTGAGCTCGATACCAGCAAGAAGCCTTCCTTCTTTGGCGGCAAGCGCTATTACAAGGCAACGAGTGCTGAGCCTAGCCAAACGGCCGCCACACGTTTCTAAGGAGCTCACCAAAACCCAGCCGGATGCTGCTTAGCGATGTAATCCGGCTGCAAGCCAAAAGCCGTTTGAAAGAAGGTGGCTAGCCGGGTATGCAGCACCATCTGGTTGATGGAGGCGAGCTTGCCACGCTGTACTCGGCGCTGGTTGCTGTCGTTGTAGAAGTCTTCATGGAGGATTTTTTGCTGCGCGGGGTCTGCGGTTATGCAGCAACTGTTGAAGCTTTGTTCGTGCAGGGTGTCGGGGTAGGCCACCAGTAGGCATAAGCCGGGGTTGGCTTTCTCGGCGCCGTGCAGTTCCAGGCGTACGCTAAGGCCAGCGCCTTGGGCGTAGGTTTTGGCTTCTTCGAATAACGGCATGGCGCACTCTTGCATCAAGGTCATAAAGGCATCGAGAAAGGCTTGGGTGTCGACGGCTTGGCTATCCATCATGCGTGCGCGCTCCTTACTTACAGACCGGCGCGGGCCAGCTTTCGCTTGGCCTGCACAGGGTTCATTGCCACACGTTGGCTGCGGTGTGCATGGTGCTGATGGTGGCGACGGCGGCTGATACGCAGCATTCCCCATAAGGCGGCCGCTGCCACCAACAACCAGGTGCCGATCAGCAACAAAATCACGCTTTCAGGTGGCATGTGGTCCTCCCCGCAACGGCTTAAGGCTGCGGCATTACATCCACGTCGCTGGGGCTTTGCGCCACAGTGGCTTGGGGATGGATGCGGATGCGTTGGTGCATATTGTCGGCGTGACAAACCTCGTCGACTACTTGGCTGGCAAAGCTGCGCAGCAGTTGCGCTTGCTGCGGCTGAGGCGCGCTGGTGGGGTCGCGCAGGTGGTCCAAGCTCAATGCTTGTTCGCTCACCGTAGGGGCGTCGAATAAAGTCCAGACCACCGGGCTGCCGGTTAGGCGGTCCTGCAATTGGCGCAGCGGCTCGCTAATGCCACCGTCGGCGTCCAACCACGTGAAATCGCCGATCAGCAGCAGGCGTTTGACGCCCGCAATCGGCAAGCCATCCAGCAGCGCGGTTACGGCTTTAAAGGTGTGTTCAAACTGTTGAGCGCCGCCTTGGCTGGGCAGCACGCTAACGACTGCGTCCTTACCGGCAATGCTCTGGCTGACGCTGATGGGGTCGAACGGGTCGCCCTGGACGGTGCTGAGCCCTGGGCGGGCGTCGATGGCATTAAGGTCGTCGAGAACCAGCGTGGTCTCGAACTGACGCGCCAAGGCTTCCACGAGCAGCGCGTAGCCGATGCTGCTCTGGGCACCGTATACGGCGATTTTTACGGCAGGCGTTTCGAGATTTTTCATTAAGGCGTTCTCGTGGTTGTGGTTGTTATAAAACCAGTCGTCAGGTCGCCTGTTGGTGGCCTGGCTGGCTGGGGCAGCCGTGTTGCCCGGCGGTTACGCGGATATCGCTGCTATCTACTGCGGTATGCAGTGACTCGACATGGTCACGCGCCTGGCTAGGGGTAAAGGCTTCGCTGTTGCTCTCTACCTCCACGCTGCGGGGCTGACCTTGCAACCGGTAATGCACCACAAACGGGTATTGGCCACTCATGCTGAAGTTATCTCCTGGGAGCCGTTAAAAACTTGGGCCCTTGGCGTAGGCAAAGGGTTCAGCTTTTTTGCTGGGTGGCGGTACCGTCTATCTCGCCATTTTTCGCCGCTCTTACAGCCGTTTGCGCCGGTAGTGAGGAAAAATCGTTAAACCAAACGAAGCGGGCGCCAGTCGATAATTACGTATGGGGGAAAAGCGATGTTTGCGTAACGTGCGGCGTTGTCCGCAGGAGGTGGTGAGATGACCTTTGTCTGCTTTTTAAAAGGTTGTAATTGGCTGGAGCCAACGCATGAGCTATTCGGTAGCGAGCTGCTGTTATGCCAATGCTGTTCACGCTGCGGTGCGCACCGTTACCTACCAGACACCCAAACTGATTCCGGCGAGGCGGTTTAAGCATGTGGGAGACGATTCTCGCCACGCTGACCAGCGAGTTTTCCGATCTCAACGATATTGCCCACACCACCCGCGCGACTCTGCGCATGGGCTTGGCGGTGTTGCTCGGTGGCCTGCTGGGCTGGGAGCGCGAGCAACACGGCAAAGCCGCAGGCATCCGCACCCATATGCTGGTGTGCTTGGGCAGCGCCTTGTTTGTGATGGCAGCAGTGCAGATGGGCGCTGAGCAGGACGCCATGAGCCGGGTAATTCAAGGCGTAGTGGCTGGTATAGGCTTTCTTTGCGCCGGCACTATTCTCAAGGGTCGCGACCCTAGCCAAGTCAAAGGCCTGACCACCGCGGCTGGTATTTGGCTGACTTGCGCTATTGGCATCACGGTGGGGCTGGGGCGCGAGGCGACCGCGCTGCTCGGCACGGGCTTCGCCTTGGTCGTGCTTAACCTGGTGCCGCACCTGATCAGCCGTTTTGAAAAAACGCCAGATCAACCCAGGGAACCCGAGGACTGACGAGTTCCCTGTAACGCCCACACGGCCCTATATCCAGCGTTCAAAACCAGGCGCGTACACCTATCACCAAGCGTGCGCGGCCGTCGTCTTCCTCGGCTGGCGTATTGCCGTAGGCGCGATTCCAAGTCAGGCCCACATAGGGGGCGATTTCCGGGCGAATCTGGTAGCGCAAACGCAGGCCTAATTCCTTGTTGCTCAGGCCGGCACCCACTTCACGCTCGGCGTCGTTTCGGCCGTAGAAATTGGCTTCGGCCATGGGCTGCAAGATCAAACGGTTGGTCAGCAACAGATCGTATTCGGCTTTTAAGCGCAGGGCTGTTTGGCCAGCTTCGCCGAGGTAGGCGGTGGCTTCGGTTTCTACGCCATACAACGGTGTGCCTTGGATACCCAATGCGGCCCAGGTGTGTGCCGAGCCAGGTTTGAAATCTTGACGGGCACCGAGCATCAAGTCCCACCACGGGCTGATGGCGTGTCCCCATAAAGCCTGCACTTCGGCTTTGTCGGTGTCGCCATCTATCCGTTCACCTTCGCTGCGTAACCACAGGCGATCGATATCGCCGCCAACCCAACCGCTGACGTCCCATGCCAAGGCGTTGCCGGCCTTAAGGTTTTGCCACTCAAGGCGGTCGAGCAGCAGGTAGCTGTTAATGGCGCTGGTGTGGCTTTCATGGCCGCCGGAAACCGCCGGGAAGGCGGCTTGGCGATCGGCGTCGGTAAGTGGCGCAATCGCTGTGCGGCTCTGGCTGGCGATGGGCAGCGGGGTGCTGCTGGTGTTCATATCGTGGCCCATGGTCGAGTGGTCCATTGCCTCGGCGCCGTACGTGGTGCTCGCCAGCGCCAGCAGGGCGAACGTTATTGGCAGCCTGTTCATGAGGGTTGTCCTTCGTCTACGCGCACTTCGCGCATCATGCCGGTGTCCATGTGCAGCAGCAGATGGCAGTGGTAGGCCCAGCGGCCGAGGGCGTCGGCAGTGACGCGGGAGCTGCGTTTGCTCCCGGGAGGCATGTCGATGGTGTGTTTGCGCACCTGGAAGTTGCCGTGCTCGTCTTCCAAGTCGCTCCATAAACCGTGTAGGTGAATCGGGTGGGTCATCATGGTGTCGTTGACCAGCACGATGCGTACGCGCTCGCCGTAGGTGAGGCGAATGGGTTCCGCAGCGGAGAAGGGCACGCCATCAAACGACCAGGCGAATTTCTCCATATGGCCGGTGAGGTGCAGCTCCAAGGTACGGCTGGGCTTGCGGCCGTCGGGGTCGGCAAAGGTGCTGCGCAGGTCGCTGTAGGTGAGCACGCGGCGGCCGTTGCTGCGCAGGCCCAGGCCCGGGTCATCGAGCTTGGCGGTCGGTTGCATGGTTTGCATGTCTACCAGCGGGTTGTTGGCTTCCGAGGCTGGGTGGTTTTGCATGCCGGCCATCTGGCTGTGATCCATGCCCGGCATGTCAGCCATATCGTTCATTGCGCCATGGCTCATGCCCATATCGGCCATGGACAACTGTGGGCGTGGGTCCAATTCCGGCACAGCGGCTTTTAGCCCTTCACGCACGGCGAGGGTGCCGCGTGCGTAGCCACTGCGGTCCATGGCTTGGGCGAACAGGGTGTAGGCCTGAGCGCTTTCAGGCTGAACGATCACGTCGTAGGTTTCTGCCACGGCCAGGCGTAGCTCGTCGACGGCGACGGGGTTTACCGGCTGGCCATCGGCGGCGACCACGGTCATCGGCAGGCCGGGAATGCGCAGGTCGAAATAGCTCATGGCCGAGGCATTGATCAGGCGTAACCGAATGCGCTCTCCGGGCTGAAAAATACCGGTCCAGTTGCCGTCCGGCGCGTGGCCGTTCATGAGGTAGGTGTACGTACTGGCGCTGACGTCGGCGATGTCGGTGGGCGTCATGCGCATCTGCGCCCAGCTCAAGCGCTCGCTGACGGTATTGCCCCAGCCGTTGCGACTGACGTCGTCGATAAAGTCGCCAACGGTGCGCTTATGGGCGTTGTAGTAGTCGGCTTGTTTCTTCAGGGTGCGTAGGAGCTGGCTGGGGTTTTCATCGGTCCAGTCGCTAAGCATCACCACATAGTCGCGCTCATAGGCGAAGGGTTCCGGCTCGCGCGGTTCGATCACCAACGGACCGTAAACACCAGCCTGTTCCTGCATGCCGGAGTGGCTGTGGTACCAATAGGTGCCGTGCTGTTTCACCTTGAATTGGTAGGTGTACAGGCCGTCTGGCGCAATGCCGTTAAAGCTCAGGCCGGGCACGCCGTCCATATTGGCTGGCAGCAAGATGCCGTGCCAGTGAATGGACGTGGGCTCGCTCAGGCGGTTTTTCACGCGCAAGGTCACGGTGTCGCCTTCGCGCCAGCGCAGTAGCGGGCCGGGCAGGCTGCCATTGATAGTCATCGCCGTGCGTGGTGTGCCGGTGAAATTGACTGGGGTTTCACCAATAAACAGGTCGAAGTCGCTGCCGCTCAATACCTGCGGCTGTCCGGGGCTGGTTACCGCCCACGCCGGAGTGCGCCACAGGCCCAGGCCGCCCAACACGGTGCCGGCGGCCAGGCTTTTTACAAAGGTGCGTCGAGTAGTCATACGTGGAGTCCCGATCCGGTTGAGTCGTAGGGTGTGCTGTGCGCATCAATGATTTTTGCGTGTTCAGCTCGGTGCGCACAGCACACCCTACGAGCGCAGCGTCGGCCTTGTCACAATGGCAAGGTCAAGAGAGCGGGTTGCTGCTGTCAGGATTTTCCGGTAGCGTTCGTGAAATTAAATTCAATAAATTTCACGCTCGTGAATTTGGATTGCCAATGTTTCAGCGTTCCTCTAATCACGTCTCCAGCTATTACGCCCACAGCTGTGCGGCTTTACTGACCGCGCGGACCCCGCTTCAGGGTGAGCACAACACCGATGTGGTGGTGCTAGGCGCCGGTTTTAGCGGCTTGCACACGGCACTGCGTTTGGCGTTGGCGGGTAAGCGGGTGACGGTGATTGAAGCCAGCCGCGTGGCGTGGGCGGCCAGCGGCCGAAATGGCGGTCAGGCGATTCTGGGTTGGTCGTGCGATATGCCGCCGCTGGAGGCGGCATTGGGCCTGGAACGTGCGCGCCGCCTGTGGGATAGCATGCGCTGGGCCGCGCAAGAACTGCGTGAGTTACCCGGCCGCCACGGTTTTGACTGCGACTACCGCACCGGCCACCTGTGGACCTCGGTGATGCCTCGGCGCAACGCCATCCTGCATGAGTGGCAGCACGAGGCCAGCCATAAATGGGGCCATGACGCGCTGCGATTTATCCCCCGCAAAGATCTGCCGAAGTTCGTCGCCAGCGACCGTTATCAAGCCGGCCTGTACGACCCGGAAGGCGGCCACCTCAACCCACTAAAACTCGCCCTGGGTTTGGCCGCTGCGATCGAAGCTGCAGGCGGGCGTATCCATGAACACAGCAAAGCGCTGAGCTATCGCCAGGAAGGCGACGGCTATGTAGTAAAAACCGAGCAGGGCAGTGTGCGCGCCGACGTTTTGGTATTGGCCTGCAACGCCTATGTTGATGAGCTCGATCCAGCACTGGCCAAGCGCGTATTGCCGGTAGGCACTTACCAGGTGGCCACTGCGCCGCTGGATAAGGCGCAAGCCAAGGCGCTGTTGCCAACGGATGCCTGCGTGACCGACAACCAGTTTGTGCTCGACTACTTCCGCTTAACGCCTGACCACCGCCTACTGTTCGGCGGCGGCTGCACCTACTTGGGCGGTATGCCAAACGATATCGCCGGTGCGACTCGGCCATTTCTTGAGCGGGTTTTCCCGCAACTCAAAGGCGTAGCAATTGAGTTCGCCTGGGGCGGGCATATCGACATCACCCTTAAGCGCACCCCGGATATCGGCCGCGAGGGCAATCGTTACTGGTTGCAGGGCTATTCCGGCCACGGCGTATTGCCGACCCTGGCCGGCGCCCGCGCGGTCAGCGATGCCATTCTCGGCAACAGTGATTTACTCAGTTTGTACCAGGGCCTGAACAACCCCAGCTTCCCCGGTGGCCGCTATCTGGCCGCGCCCCTGGAAGCGCTGGGCAAGGCCTATTACCGCCTGCGCGACAGCATTTGATGGAGCCTGCACCCGTGACCAAAGAAGAAGAAATTGCCGCGCTGGCGATCCTGATTCACGACCTGCGCAAGCATAAAAAACTTACGCTAAAAGAGCTGGCCGACAAGATTGGCCGCTCGGTGGGGTTTGTGTCGCAGGTCGAGCGCGGCTTGTCGCGACCCACGGTGGCCGACCTCACGGCCATCAGTCAGGCCCTGGATGTCACCACCACCTATTTCTACAACCTGTCCAAGCCCAAACAAGTGCCCTGGGTAACTCGCCCGGATGAACGCCGCACGCTGTATTTCGCCAATGGCATTACCGACATTCTGGTGTCGCCGAAGATGTCCGCCAGCTTTTCGATGCTGGAAAGCTTGCTGGAACCGGGCTCCAGTTCCGGTGAGCGGACCTTGAGCGATATTTCCGAACAGGGCGGTTATGTGTTGGAAGGCGAACTCACTCTGTGGCTGGGCGACAGCGACGAACCGGTAACCCTGCGTACTGGCGATGCCTTCCAGCTCGCCCAGCACGCCCATTGCCGCTACGGCAACCTCTCTGAACTGCCCACGCGCGTGCTGTGGGTCTACACCTGATGAACGCTCCAGGAGCTGCAACCATGAACGCCGACCTGCTAACAGAAGTGCAGGCTTTTCGCCAATGCCACCCAGAGGTGCGTTATGTCGACCTGATTTCGCTGGATATTCCCGGGCACTTTTATGGCAAACGCTACCCAGTAGAAATGCTGGAAAAAGTCGCCGCCGGTAGCGCCCTCAAGCTGCCGCAAAACTGCGTGCTGCTCGGCGTGCAGGGCGGCTTGTTCAAAATCGGCGACTACTGTTTTCACGACGGCGACCCGGATGCGCCGCGCCGCTTGGTGCCTGGCACATTGAAGTTAGTGACCTGGGAATCGCAGCCGGTGGGGCAGATGCTGATTACCTCCGACGGCACCGAGTCGCCCATCGAGTTTGAACCGCGCGAAGTGCTGGTTCAGGTGCTTGAGCGGTTGAAGCGCAAAGGCATTCACCCAGTGGTGGCGTTTGAGCTGGAGTTTTACCTGTTCGATAAAAAGCTCCGTGATGGCCTGCCGCAGTTCCCCCGCGACCAGCTCAGCGATGACGGCGATGACATGCCCAATATGCATATCGAGCGGCTGTCGCGCTTTGCCCCGGTGCTTGATGACATGGTCGAAACCGCGCGTATCCAAGGCATCGACACCACGGTGATTACTGCCGAACTCGGCCCTGGCCAGTTCGAAATCAACTTTGGTCATCTTGACGACGGCTTGCAGGCCGCCGACTGGGCTGCCTTGTTCTGCCGCAGCACCCGTGGTGTAGCGCTCAAGCATGGCTATCGCGCCAGCTTTATGGCCAAACCGTATCTGGAACACCCAGGCAGCGGTATGCATGTGCACGTCAGCCTGTACGACGCCGACGGCAACAACTTGCTCGCCGCCAATGAGCAACAGGCGCTGCGCCATGCTGTAGCCGGTTGCCTGGAACTGCTGCCGCACTGCATGCCGATCTTCGCCCCAAACCAGAACGCCTACCGCCGTTTGGGCGGCACGGTAAACGCGGCGACGCGCGCCAGCTGGGGCTATGAAGACCGCGATGCCTGTGTGCGTATTCCGGAATCGGATCCGAAAAACCTGCGTATTGAACATCGTATTTCCGGTGCAGATGCCAACCCCTACCTGGTGCTGGCGGCCATTCTGGTCGGCCTGGAAAGCGGCCTGGCTAATGGACGCGAGCCGATTGCACCGTTAAACGAAGACCGTAGCAGCGGCCTGGATTTCCCCCTGGATATCCTTCAAGCCGTGCGTGCCATGCAGCAGCAACCGCAAGTGCGTGAGGGCTTAGGCGCCGAGTTTGTGGATGTGTACTGCGAAAACAAGCGTCAGGACCACCTGGCCTTTCTGCAAGAAATCAGTGCCCGCGAATACCGCTGGTTTCTTTAATTTTTCAGCCTCTGGCGCCTTAGCGCCGGGCCGTGAGGAGTGCGTATGAGCAAGTCAGCAAAAAACCCGCAAACCCTGCAATGGCAAGCCCTGAGCGACAACCATCACCTGGCGCCCTTTAGCGATTACAAACAGCTAAAACAGGTTGGCCCGCGCATTATCACCAAGGCTGACGGCGTGTACTTGTGGGACAGCGAAGGCAACAAAATCCTCGACGCCATGGCCGGTCTCTGGTGCGTGGCCATCGGCTATGGTCGCGAAGAGCTGGCGGATGCCGCTGCCAAGCAAATGAAAGAACTGCCGTTCTACAACACCTTCTTTATGACCGCGCACCCGCCGGTGCTGGAACTGGCGAAAACCATCGCCGAGTTGGCGCCGGCGCATATGAACCACGTGTTTTTTACCGGCTCGGGCTCGGAAGGTAATGACACCTTGCTGCGCATGGTCCGCCACTACTGGCAGGTTAAGGGTAAGCCAGAGAAAAAAGTGATCATCGGCCGAATCAACGGCTACCACGGCTCCACCGTGGCCGGCGCTGCGTTGGGCGGTATGCAAGGCATGCACGAACAGGCCGGCACCTTGCCGGATATCGTGCATATTCCGCAGCCGTACTGGTTCGGTGAAGGCGGCGATATGAGCCCGGACGAGTTCGGTATCTGGGCGGCGGAGCAGTTGGAGAAAAAGATTCTGGAAGTCGGCGAAGACAAGGTTGCCGCCTTTATCGCCGAGCCGATTCAGGGGGCCGGCGGCGTGATTATTCCGCCTGACAGCTACTGGCCGAAGGTGCGCGAGATTCTCGCCAAGTACGACATCCTGTTTGCTGCTGACGAAGTGATTTGTGGCTTTGGCCGCACCGGCGAATGGTTCGGCAGTAACTTCTACGGCAACACACCAGACTTTATGACCATCGCCAAAGGCCTGACCTCGGGCTATATCCCCATGGGCGGTTTGATCGTCAGTGACAAAGTGGCGGCAGTGATCAACGAAGGCGGCGATTTCAACCACGGCTTTACCTACTCCGGGCACCCGGTGGCGGCGGCGGTGGCATTGGAAAACCTGCGCATTATTCGTGAAGAAAAGATTCTTGAGCGCGTGCGCGAAGAAACGTCGCCTTATCTGCAAAAGCGTCTGCGTGAATTGGCCGATCACCCGTTGGTGGGCGAGGTGCGTGGTGTGGGCATGCTCGGCGCCATCGAGCTGGTTAAAGACAAGGCCACTCGGGCGCGTTACGAGGGTAAGGGCGTAGGCATGATCTGCCGTGGGCACTGCTTCAACAACGGCCTGATCATGCGTGCGGTGGGCGACACCATGATCATTTCGCCGCCGTTGGTCATCAGCAAAGCAGAGATTGATGAGCTGGTGGAAAAGGCGCGTAAGTGCCTCGACCTGACGTTGGCTGATCTGGCGTAAGGCGCCCAGCCTACAACGCAAAAAGCCCGGCATTTGGCCGGGCTTTTTTTTGCTGCGTTTGACCTTAGTGAACCAAGGCCATTGTCGAGTGCTGTACCAGTTCCAGCAGCGGCTGCGGGTAAACGCCAAGTACAAAGGCGAGCAGGGCTACCGCTACAAGCATCAGACCGCCAGTACGCTGGCCCCAGTTTTCCTGGGCGTCGTGGCGATGCAAGTTAGGCTCAACCAGGAACAACGTGACCATTACGCGCAGGTAGTAGAACACGCCAATTGCGCTACCCAGCACCATGCTGCCCAGCAGCCACCACTGCTGCGATTCCACGCCGACCATGATCACGTAGAACTTGCCGATAAAGCCTGAGGTCAGCGGAATACCCGCCAGCGACAGCATCATTACGGTAAGCACGGCGGTCAGGTACGGACGGCGCCAGAACAGGCCGCGGTATTCGTACAAGGCGTCGGCGTCGCGGCCGCTGTAGGGCGTCGACATCAGGGTGATCACACCAAAGGCGCCAAGGCTGGTCAGCACGTACGTGGCCAGGTACACGCCGACCGCTTCCACGGCCAAACCTTTGCCAGCGATAACCGCGATCAGCAGGTAACCAAAGTGGGCGATAGACGAATAACCGAGCAGACGCTTGAGGTTGTTCTGCAGCAACGCCAGCAGGTTACCCACCAGAATCGAGGCAACCGCAATCACCGACAGCACGGTGGTCAGCAAGCCTTCGTTGGCAGCAGGGGAGAGCAGGAACAGGCGCACCATCACCGCAAATACGGCGACTTTACTGGCGGTAGCCAGGAAGGCCGCAACCGGTGCCGGAGCACCTTCGTAAACGTCCGGCGTCCACAGGTGGAACGGCACCATCGACAGTTTGAAGCCCAAGCCGACCAGCATCATGCCCAGGCCCAGTTGCGCCATGGCGCTCTGCGCGCCAGTAGCGGCCAACTTGGCGCCAATACCGGCAAAGCTCAGGGTGCCGGCGTCGGCGTAGAGCAGGGCCATACCAAACAGCAGGAAGGCCGAGCCCGCGGCGGAGAGCACCATGTATTTGATGCCGGCTTCCAGCGAGCGCTTGTTGAAGAATGCATATGCGACCATGCCGTAAACCGGCACAGACAGCAGTTCCAGGCCAATAAACAAACCAGCCAGGTGCTGCGCGCAAACCAGCACAATGCCACCGGCAGCAGCCATCAGAATCAGCAGGTAGAGCTCGTCGCGGTTGCCAGGGAAGCCGACTTTGTCGTCACCCATATAGGCGTGCACCAAGGTCACACAGGCCAGCGTCGCGACCAGAATCAAGCCGATATAGAAGTTGGCGAAGTTGTCCACCAACAGCAGGCTGGTGACCGCCAGCGGCGTGGCTTTTACTGCCGGGATAAGCGCCAGCAAAGCCAGGTTCAGGCCCAGGCCAGACAAGATAAACGTCTGGCTGTGGTTACGCCGCCAGGCGATGGCCAGCATTACCACAAACCACCAGCAGCGGCAGCAGGGCGAGCAGGTGTTGAGTAGTGAATTCCATAACGCGGCTTTCCATTACAGGCTACCGGCCCGATGCGAGTTGAGTGAGAGCGGCACCGAGCCACTGTTGAACACCATGCATGGTGGCGGAGGAGGTGTCTAAAATCGGCTGCGGGTAAACCCCGAGCAAGATCAGCAACACCGCCAGGCCAAGCACCATGAACAGTTCACGGGCATTCATGCCTCGCAGCACATCGTCGGACTTGGTCGGGCCAAAGTAGGCCCGGTGAATCATGATCAGCGAGTACACCGAGCCAAACACCAGGCCGGTGGCAGCAACGATGGTGAACCATGGGAAGGCTTTGAAGGCGCCGATCAGGATCAGGAACTCGCCAACAAAGTTGCCGGTACCCGGCAAGCCCAAGGCTGCCGCAGCAAAGAACAGGCTGATGGCGGGCAGGTACGGCAGGCGCCCCCAAATGCCGCCCATTTCGCGCATATCGCGGGTGTGCAGGCGTTCGTACAGCTGGCCGCTAAGGATAAACAGCGCCGATGCCGACAGACCGTGAGCCACCATCTGCACCACTGCGCCTTGCAGGGCGATCTGACTACCGGAGTAGATGGCGATCAGGACGAAACCCATGTGCGAGACGCTGGAGTAGGCGATCAGGCGCTTGATGTCAGTCTGCGCGAACGACAGCAAGGCACCGTAGATGATCGCAAACACGCCCAGGTACATGGCGATGTTGGCGAACTCAGCCGAAGCATGGGGGAACAGCGGCAAGGCAAAACGCATCAGGCCGTAGGCCGCGGTTTTCAGCAGGATACCGGCCAGGTCGACCGAGCCTGCTGTAGGCGCTTGAGCGTGAGCATCAGGCAACCAGGAGTGGAAGGGCACCACCGGAAACTTCACCGCAAAGGCGATAAAGAAGCCGAGCATGAGGATGTACTCAGTGCCTTCGGACATCTTGGTTTTCAGCAGGTCGGCGTAGTTGAACGTGATCACGCCGGTGGCG
>LNAP01000792.1_pt1 | contig 34941 bp, 29 predicted proteins | sample 602601 | NCBI WGS metagenome assembly LNAP01 (sample SAMN02440304, study PRJNA202911) | soil metagenome | biome: Subtropical and temperate rainforests or woodlands; isolation source: soil samples (1 kg each in a 20% v/v slurry with milli Q water) were... ... | reverse complement strand
GACCGCAGCGATCACGGTTATCGGGCTTTTCAGTGTCACGCACTGCCACCTCATGATTGCCTCACAGGAACATCACCAGCCACTGCACCGGCCTCTCCCGGAATCAGCACCATGCTCTGGGGCGAAGACAATGTAATCCCCATGTCCTGCAGGCGCGCAAGCAGGATGAACAGCAAGTCGCTGCGGGTGCCGGACACCGAGCGTGGGCTGTTGACGTAGCCGCTGACCCCAATGATCAAGCCATCCCTGGCCAGGTCCTTGAACGTGACCGAAGGTGCGGGAGTGTCGAGAATCGCCTCGTGCTCGGTAAACGACTGCATCAGCAGTTCGCGAACCTTCAGCACATCGGTATCCAGCGGCAAGGTAAGGGTGATGCTCACCACACCGAGCGCGTTGCCCATGGTGACGTTGCGCACGTTTTGCGAGATGAACTGCGAGTTCGGCACAATCACCGTCGAGCGGTCGGACATCTGGATCTCGGTCGCCCTGACGTTGATCCGGCGAATATCGCCCTCCACGCCCCCCAGGCTGACCCAATCGCCGACCTTCACCGGCCGTTCGGTGAGCAGGATCAGCCCGGAGATGAAGTTCTGCACAATCGCCTGCAAACCGAAGCCGATGCCCACCGACAAGGCACTGACCACCCAGGTCAGGCTGGTCAGGTTGATCCGCAGGGTGGACATCACCAGCAGGCTCAACAACACAAAACCGAGGTAACCCACCAGGGTCACCAGGGACGCGCGCATGCCGGCATCCATGTTGGTTTCCGGCAGCAACCGCTCACTCAGCCAGCGCTTCAAGGTGCGCACGGCGAACAAGCCGACGACAAACATCAGCAGCGCAATGAGGATGTCCTGGGGAACGATCTGCAGGTTGCCCAGGGTCTTGCTGGATTCGCCCAGTTGGCTGAAGCCCTGGAGCAACTCACTGGGGCTGGAGCCCGCTGGAAGGAAGGCCGCCATCACGGCGGTGAGCAACAGCAAGGTACGGCCGACGCCCGCCAGCACCGTGCACGCCTGGGCCTGGTGCCGTGGCGACAGCCCCAGGGCGTTGGCCAGTGCCAGGCCGCTGGGCTGCCTGGGCGAAAGCAGGGTTTCACAGACGTCACCAAAAAAGGCGATCAACAGGTAGGCCGTGGCCGCCACGACGCTGACCCACAACAGTTTGACGGTAAGGAAGTAGGCCAGGGACAGATACCCGGTGAACAACGCGAGGACAATCACCGCCACCCACATCGACGCGACAAAGGGCAACATGCCGACGAGCCCGCCCGGGCGCTGCAACTCGAGTTTTTTGCGCACGTGGCGCACGCGCAGTAGCGCGGCGATGAAGATCAGCGCGGTGGTCAGGGCGGTCAGGCCATTGAGCGCCACGGTCAGCGCCAGGCTGGCGCCCGTGACATTGTTGATCCGCTCCTCGGTCGCCACCAGCATCAGCGCCACCGCCAGAATCGCCGGGAAAGGCCCCAGGGCACTGGCGATTTCATCGGCAATGGCCGGCAACCGCCAGGACGGGCGTGGCAGCATCAGCAAGGCGCGACCAAGGCCGGCAATAAACGCACAGAAGGTGGCCAGGGTGACCAGGTGATCGGACAGCCGGCCCAGGTTTTCACTCAGGACCGCATTGCTTTCCAGGCCCCAGCGCATCAGCGAAACGGCCCCCATGATCGTCAGGATCGACGATAAGCCTACCGCCACCGCCAACGTGCTGCGCCGCAGGCGCCCCTCCGGCAGCCAACGGATCATCGCCCAGGTAAGCAGATGCTCGAGCAGTCGCCGGCCGAAACTCCAGATCAGTACCGCCACCAACAGCGTGCTGAAGAACGCCCAGCGGTGCTCCGGGCTGATGGCACTCTTGAGGGCAACGATGCCTTCGGCCTTGAGGTTGTCCAGGCGCTGCAGGTCTTCAGCGGTGGGGCGGATCAGGGTCGACCAGAATGTGGGACTGAAGGGCGAATCGGTACGGGAGGTGACCTGGGAATTGAACAGATTGCGCCGCAGGTTGACGATCTGCGCGGCGAGTTCGCGGCTCGTCTGGCTCAGTTGCTTCGCGTGCTGCTCATCCTCAAGCAGGCTGTTCTTTTTTCGGGTCAGGGCATCCCGCTGCTCGGTGAGGCTCTGCGCCTCTCCTGGCTGGGCCGCGCCCAATACCTTGAGTTGATCGTCAATGCGCTCCATCTCGGTGGCGCGCACCGTGAGCAATGCCCCGGCCAGTTGTTGCACCTGCAGTGCGCCCTGTCGAAATTCCGCCAGCTTTTCGTCACTGGTACTGATGGGGACACTCTGGCGAATCAGCTCAAGCTGCTGGCCAAGCTGCTTGAGGTTGGCGTCTTCGGGCAACAGCACCAGGCTGTCGACGACCTCTACTGGCGCCGGCGTGGCGGCCGCATCTGCCCATCCCGGCAGGCTGATAGCCATAACCATGGCCAGCAAGGCCTGGCAGATGACGCCCCTGTAAATTCGCCGCATCAATTCACCCTTTTCTGTCTTTTTTCCATTGGCATTATGGACCGCCACGGCAGAAAGGAAATTCCGCCCTGGCGGTAAAAGAGTAGATGCGGCGTTTTCCTCTCAGTCAACCAGTGTGGCCCTGGGCGCCAATGCCCACGGCGCCTGCAAGCGCTGCGGGGTCTGGCAGGTTTTGCGCTTGAACACGAAGTTGCGGCACTTCTCGGCAAACTGCTGGCGGTTTTCCACCATATCCAACCGCATCTGTGCCAGCTCGTTTTCGCGGCAGCGCTCAATCTGCGCAAGGTCCATGTTCGATTTGCGCGCACGATGCAGGGCGTATCTTTCATCGGTCAACGCGTCGCTGGCCTGTTGCAGCAGCCATAAGCCAAATGCACGTGGGCAGCGTGGGCCGATGTCCTGGACCATTCCCCAGTTCCGGGCCTGGAGGGCGCTGATCGGCAGGCATTCTTCGACAAGCTTGTGGGCGACTTCACTGCCGACCGCCCGAGGCAGGCTGTAGGTCCAGTATTCGGAGCCATACAAGCCCATGGTCTTGTAATGCGGATTAAGGACCACACCCGCCCGGGCGAAGACGATGTCGGCCGCCAGCGCCAGCATCACGCCGCCGGCTCCGGCGCTGCCCGTCAGGCCACTGACCACCAGTTGCCGGGCCGTCAGCAGCTCGCGGCAGACATCGTCGATGGCCTGGATATTGGCCCAGGCTTCCAACCCCGGCACTTCGGCCGCCTGAATCACGTTGAGGTGCACCCCATTGGAAAAGCTCCCGCGCCCTCCCCTGACCAGCAGCACCTGGGTGTCCCGAGCCTTGGCCCAGCGCAACGCTGCGACCAGCCGCTGGCACTGTTCAGTGCTCATGGCACCGTTGTAGAACTCGAAGGTCAGCTCGCCCACATGACCGGTTTCTCGGTAACGAATCGGCTGATACGCCATCTCGTCGAAGCCTTGGTTGGCGAGCGAGCCGTCCAGCACCGGCACATCAGCCAGTTGCCCGGCTAACACATGGCGGGCCGGTAACTTGAAGGTTTCCTCGCCGGGCAAGGCCTTGCGCTTGAGCGAGCCGAGCCACAGGCTGTGATCGCCGGCCGCAACCAATACCGCGTCGTCCTGTACCGCAAGGATCTCGCCCGGCGTGCCGCGGCGCGCATCCAGGTGCGCGTCATACAGGTAATACTGCCCGCCGGCGAGGCTGGCCAACACCCCGGGCTGGCCGTCAGCGGCGTCGATACTGCGCTTGATAAACCGTGCGCAATCGTACCAACTGAAGGTGCGGTCAGCCTGCTTCATATTCGGCTGCAAACGCCCAGCGACGTCGGGCTGCGTGTAATCGAGGGGCGTGGGCACGAACCCCCTGGCGAATTTCTCCACCACATCGCGGATGCAAGAGATCGCCGCGTCACTCACCAGGCCGTTGTACAACTCGGATTTGCGCACGTCGGCGGGCATGTCGAACTCGCAGGTCGACCAGATCGGACCGGCGTCCATTTCCTCCACCGCCTGCAAGGCCGTGACGCCCCAGCGCCTGACTTGCTGGGTGATTGCCCAGTCCAGCGCGCTGGCGCCACGGTCGCCGACAATGCCCGGATGAATGATCACCACCGGGCGCTCAGGATTGCTCCAGAGTTGTTGCGGTACGCGGTCCTTGAGAAACGGACAAATCACCAGGTCCGCCGCCGATGCCTCGATCTGCCGACATACCGAGGCTTCATCGGTGAACAGCACCACACTGGGCGCGTGCCCCAACTGGCGTAAGTCCAGCCAGGCCCGCTGGGTCAAACCGTTGAACGCCGATGACAACAACATGATCTTCAATGACTGCATGACTGACTCTTCCTTGAGAATGCATGGCCGCAGGCTCCTTGAGCCATCCTTGGCCTTATATGGAGGTGCCAGAGTAGAGGGAGTATCGGGGGAGGCAGATGATCGAGGTCAATCTTGTGTCAGCACATCGGCTTGATTTGAGTGGCGTGCATGTTAGCCAATGCACCCAGCTTGACCCGCTCAGCAGCTACCCGCCTGATCTTGCTGATGTACTGGTTGCTTGGGCTGCAGGCGTAGCCTCCTGACACCTTGTGACGGCTTTCTAAACGTGGGAAATACAAAAGCCGGGAGACAATCTCCCGGCTTTTTATTGATAAAAATCTGATCTCGCGCCAGCCCTGCGGGGCTACGCCGGCAACGATCAGCTGGATATCGCTTGCGGCAGATGCTCACCCGGATACCCGGCGTCACTCAGCACCGTGAGCAGCGTGTGCGCATCCAGAGTGCTGTCAATCACGACCACACGTGTGGGCGGATCAGTTTTGATCTGGGCCTGCGGGTCTACGCCCAGCAGTACCCGGGTAACGGACCTGGCGCAGCCGCCACAGGTCATGTTTGGTATGAAAAAACGCAGCATGTGGAACTCCTGAAGTTGCTCTGAAGAGTGAATGTGAGCCTTGCCAGCGCTTACAAATGCATCTGCATCGCGGCGCGATGCTGGGATGAGGCCGCCGTATCCCCCCCAAACCGGGGGGGATTCTGAGGAGCCCTGGGGCGCAGTTCCATCGCCACGGCGGCTGTGCGCTGCGCCAAACCGGCAATGATCGGGCAATCCGGACGATCGTTGCCATGGCATTGCTCGGCCAACTGCTCTAGGGTTTGCGCCATGGCCTGCAGGTCAGCAATCTTTGCCTTCAACCCGGCCACATGGGACAGGGCCATGGCCTTGACGTCGATACAGCCGCGATCAGGGTCGCCCCACAAAACCAGCAACTCGGAGATCTGCCTGACCGAAAAGCCAAGGTCACGCGCGCGGCGAATGAAACGCAGGTTTTGCACATCCTGTGTACCGTAGTTTCGATAGCCGGCATCAGACCGGCTGACCTTGGGTACCAAACCAATCTGTTCGTAGTAGCGAATCGACTTAGCCGAAACGCCGGAGAACTTGGCTGCTTGACCGATATTCATCATTCTCTCCTCCTGAGGGAACCTATCAACTACTCACCGCAAATTCGGGAACTCACCTGCACACGGCGCATGAGTACGCTTGGCCGTGTCCTTAAACAATCACGCTCGGATGAGGTTCACTGGCCATTACAGCCTCCTCAATAGTGTTCAAACCCAAGCCTGATATCAGTGCTCATTCGCTAGGCGTGGCTTGGCCAATGCCGCCCCACCCACTGGCGCCTCGGCGCTGCTCTCTACTGTCATCGGTGCTCGGAAGCGCTTGAGCCGCAGTGCGTTGCCAAGCACGAAGATACTGGAGAGCGCCATCGCCGCCGCGGCGAAGATCGGCGACAGCAGCGTGCCGTTCAGCGGGTACAGAACGCCCGCCGCAACCGGTATCAACAACGCGTTGTAGGCGAAGGCCCAGAACAGGTTCTGCTTGATGTTGCGGATCGTCGCCTGGCTGAGGGCGATGGCGTTCGGCACGCCGCGCAAGTCGCCCGACATCAGCACCACGTCAGCGGCTTCGATGGCCACATCGGTGCCGGTGCCGATGGCAAGCCCGACGTCTGCTTCGGCGAGTGCCGGTGCGTCGTTGATCCCGTCACCCACAAAGGCAACTCGCGCCCCCTTGCTGCGAAACTTTTTCAGCGCCGCGACCTTACCGTCGGGCAGCACCTCGGCCGCCACCTCATCGATGCCCAGTTGCCTGGCGATTGCCGCTGCCGTGGCCGCATTGTCACCGGTGATCATCGCCACCCTGAGCCCCAGCGCATGCAGGGCCCTGATCGCTTCGGGCGTGGTCTCCTTGATCGGATCGGCAACCGCGATCACCGCCGCCAGGCGGCCATCAATCGCCGCATAGAGCGGGCTTTTGCCTTGCTCGCCGAGACGCCGGGCAGTCGACTGGAAGCCCGTCACATCAAGGCCCAGTTGCGTCATGAACCGGTCAGCCCCCACAGAGACCGTGCGCGCGGCGACCTTCGCCGTCACGCCAAAGCCCGGTACGGCGTCGAAGGCCTCAATCGGTGCAAGCGTGATGCCCTTGCTCTTTGCCGCGCTGACAATCGCTTCGGCAATCGGATGTTCGGAGCGTGTCTCCACCGCCGCGACAAGTGCCAATACTTCGTCGTAGTCAAAGCCCTCGGCGGGAACCAGGTCGGTCAACTCAGGCCGGCCCTTGGTCAGCGTGCCAGTCTTGTCGAGGGCGATAATCGACACATCGCGTAGCGCCTGCAATGCCTCGCCCTTGCGGAAAAGCACCCCGAGCTCGGCTGCGCGGCCCGTGCCGACCATGATCGAGGTCGGCGTGGCCAGCCCCATGGCACAGGGGCAGGCAATAATAAGCACCGCTACCGCGTTGACCAACGCGAACGTCAGCGCCGGCGTCGGGCCAAAAATCAGCCAGACCAGGAAGGTCACCGTGGCCGCCGCCATCACCGCCGGGACAAACCACATCGTGACCTTGTCCACCAGTGCCTGGATCGGCAGCTTGGAGCCCTGCGCCTCTTCCACCAGGCGAATAATCTGCGCGAGGACGGTGTTGGCCCCCACTTTGGTCACCCGGAAACTGAACGCACCGGTCTTGTTGATCGTGCCGCCAACGACTTCGGCGCCTACGCTTTTGGACACAGGTACCGGTTCGCCGCTGATCATGCTCTCGTCAACGTACGAGGTGCCTTCAATCACCTCGCCGTCGACCGGGACCTTCTCCCCCGGACGGACGAAGACAATGTCGCCGGCCGTCACCTGATCAAGGGCAACTTCCAATATTTCGCCATTGCGCTCCACGCGCGCGGTCTTCGCCTGAAGACCGACCAGCCGCTTGATCGCCTGTGAGGTTCGCCCCTTGGCGCGCGCCTCCAACGTGCGGCCCAGCAGGATCAGGGTCACAATCACCGCTGCGGCTTCGAAATAGACGTTGGCGGTGCCCTGCGGCAGAACCTCGGGAATAAACGTCGCGACCAGCGAATAACCGTAAGCCGCCGCGGTGCCCACAGAGACTAGCGAGTTCATGTCTGGCGCCCCTCGCAGCAACGCCGGTACGCCTTTGCGGAAAAACCGCAGCCCTGGGCCGAACAACACGAGGGTGGCCAGCGCGAACTGTACATACCAGTTCGTCTGCTGCCCCATGACCCCCATCACCCAATGGTGCATGGCAGGGATAAGGTGCGAACCCATCTCAAGGATGAAGACCGGCAAAGTGAGGAGCGCTGCAATCAACATGGAGCGCTGCAACTCCCGAGCTTCGCTGTCGCGCCGCGCGGCATCCTGGTCGCCCTCGCTCGGCGACTCGGCGGACAAGCGGCGGGCCTTGTAGCCGGCCTGCTCCACTGCTGCTTCAAGGTCTGCCGTGGAGACTGCGCCGCCCAAGTGGCGCACCCGGGCACGCTCGGTGGCCAGGTTAACCGTGGCTTCGAGCACGCCGGGGATTTTAGCCAGGGCCTTTTCGACCCGGCCCACACATGACGCACAGGTCATGCCTTCTATCGCAAGATGAGTCGTCTCTTCACGCACGCTGTAGCCTGCGCTCTCGATGGCACGCACCGCCGCCTGGGGATCGGGCGCCCCGGTGAAGGTGATGCTGGCATGCTCGGTGGCAAGATTGACGGCGGCCGTGTGCACGCCAGGCACCGCTTTCAGCGCGCGCTCGACCCGACCGACGCAGGATGCGCACGTCATGCCCTCGACCGGCAGACTCAGGCGCACCTCCCGCGAACTGGATGGGTTGGACCCCTGCTGATGGGAAACCGTAGCCATTGCAATACCCCTTGAATGTTACTGATGAAGCAAGCCTGAAGCTTCCCATGATGGAAAGGTCAAGGCTTTTGCGTCATCTGTTTCGCCAGGTTGGCGTTTGGTGTGACAGCTGGACTGCGGAGGACGTTACCGCACGCAGATCGTAAGAGCCTGCGCGCGGACCTTGAGCGATACCGGCAACCGCTCTAGACCGGCCTCTGATGAGTTCGACGGCCATCAAAACCACTGAGCCTGAGGCTCTGAGTGCATGATATCTTCACCCCTCGAACGCTGGTTTTTCCAGTTCAGTCTCACCTCACCAAGGGCGACCCATGCCGGCGATTATTCGCGTTGCTGTACCGGAAGATGCACAACGCCTGCCTGCCATCGAAATTTCCGCAGCTCAAGCCTTCCGCATGATTGATGGGTTGAGTTGGCTGGCTGAATCACCCCCGATGTCCGTTGAGCAACATCGCCAACGTATCGCGCTCTCGACCTGCTGGGTCGCCCTGGACGCCGAAAACCGGCCACAAGGCTTTCTCAGCGCTGCGCGCCACGGCAATGACTTACACATCTATGAGTTATCCGTGATGCACGCGGTGCAGGGACAAGGTTGGGGGCGGCGTCTGGTTGAGGCCGCAAAGGACTATGCCCGCGCCAACAGACTGAGTTTCGTAACGCTCACGACATTCACGAGCGTGCCATGGAACGCCCCCTTTTATGCCCGCCTGGGATTCCAGATCAAAGCCACCGCAGACCTGGATCAGAGGCTAGCGGCCGTATTGAGCGAGGAGTACCAGCACGGATTCGCGCCGGGCAGTCGGTGTGCCATGGCATGGCCAGTGGCTTAAGGCGTTTACGCGGTAAACGTCCCACTGACACTCCTTGTGAACAAGCGGGGACGTTTTTATCGTCACCGATGAGCTCTTAGCGTAGTGACGGTGATGGCTTCACCGTTTGCTGGGGAGGGAGATACCTTGATATTTCGATTACATCCGTACGGACGGCGGACGGCTGACCAGCAAGGTTGCGGGCATAGCTGCACAATGTGATGGGGAGCTGTGACACCTGGTAAGGGTTGCTGCCGTTGGCCAATGCATAGCGGACGTCGTCGATGTCTTGGCACAAAGCCCGTTCTGAAGCATCCACGTAGAAGTAGTGATGGGTGAAGTCTGTGGTTTGGTCGTCCCAGTTGACGTTGTAGCTCAGGCTGATCTGCGGTGTCGGCGTTGGGGCGGTCAAAAATACGGAGTGTGTGAAAACATTGTGGAGCAAGGCTGGCGTCAGGGGCTCGCTGCGGTTTTGTATCCCAATGATGCACAACACATGGGCCCCCAGCGCCGGCCCGATCGCCTGGTTGATGTAACCATCCGTTGACGCTACGGCGTTGTGATAGTCGCTGGGAGATCGACACTCCCTGACCTCGCGCACGGCCTTGAATCGATAGTAGGGATCGTTGACCGAGAATCTGATGTTCCACGTGGGCCAAATACTGAGCCCGTTCACACCCTGCTGCAAATGCACGTAGGGGTTGAGTTTCCAAGGCTCTTCAAGGACGAGTTCGACGGATTTCAGTTGGCAGTCCCGCGTGTTATTCAAGAACTGGCCATCGACAAAACAATGATGAAGGTCGTTCGCTGGATAGCTATAGTTAAACTTGGCCGCTTCACACGCGGAGGTATTCAGACAGTTGCTGAGGATGTCCTTTTTGATGACAGCAGCGACCTTGCTGACAATGCCAGTAATTTCGTTGGTACCCCGATCGAGCATCGGGCTCCCGGAGCTTCCGTACTGAAGGTCTTGGCAACGGTTTTTCATGGCGCCAGGAAATACACCGGGATGCTCGACAAAGCTATTTGTTGCCGTTTCCTTGCACGCACTCATGCGTAAGCCTTTTTGGCGAAACCCGGTCGGGGATCCGACATTGATGACCTCCCGCTCTCCAGTGTGCTGATGAGCCGCGAGCTTGAGTGGCATGACCCCCTCTGCAATGAGGGCAGCCAATGGCGCATCAAGCTCCAGAACCGCCAGATCAGTGCCGACCATACTGCTCCAATGCGCTGTTTTGATGCGAAATTTCCGGTGTTGCGCGGGAGTATCGTGGAAATAGTTGAAGGTGATGCTCGCCTCTACGGTTTGGTTGATAGAAGCCGTGCCGTAGCTGAAGTAAACACAATGCCCACTCGTCAATACATAGGCGGGGCCAACGGTTTTATTCTGCCGGTCGCGAGTATCCAGCAGAACCGCATTGCAGCTTTGCCCGATTGCATTTTTCATAAGTCCAATGCCGGACCACAGCCCATAGCGCAGGTCGTGGTTCTGCAACGCCACAGACGGGTCCTGTTCGGTCAGTCCTTCAGCCAGATCCCTGCCGTGGGTTTGTCCGGCAATACAAGAAACCAAAAGAAATAGAAAGGGGATAAAACAACGGGTCAGCATGATAGAGCCTCGAAGTGTTGCAACAGTGATTTGCGCTGAATTTACTCGGCACTTCTCACTGATGTGACATATCGGGTTGCTACAGTGAACGACCGAGGAAGTACTCATGCACGTGCCAACAACGCCCGCGTGAAGCCGTCACCACCAGAGACCGGCCGTCAATGTTGCAAGGGTGTAATCTTGGCCTACCGGACGGCTGCATCTGAAAGCGCCCTGCTTCCAGCCTTCTGAAGGTTGGACTCAGGGCGAGATGTTCAGCAAATGACTCGCCGGGCTCACCACCAGAAACTGGCTTGAGACCTGTCTTTGAGCTACCCGCGGCACAGTAGACATTCCTCAGCCTCAAACTGAGGCACTTTCGAAGGCATCAGGACTGACGCCGCCCAGGTGACGGTGACGACGCGTTCGGTTGTAAAACGCTTAAATCTAATCGAGCACATCGACCTGGGCCATATCCCGAGCTCTGTAGATTCTCTTGCAAATGCGTTCTTTCTGCAGGCTTCTAAAAAATCCTCCGTCGCTGCATTGCCCTGGTATTTTCCTCGACTGCTCACACTCGGCCACCGTTCGTTGACCTGTTTCTCGACTTTGTCAGAAAGCACGGCGTTGACCCGTTTGTAGACACGGTGGGTCATTGGGCGCTCAGACCCTATCCCTCCACTACAACCAGGCAAGTGCCAGGGGCGGCAACACACCACAAAAGGCACTATTTAATAATTAATTATTGTAATGCAGTAATTTATTGTGCAAAAATCGAGTTCCACCCATCAAAAAGGCTTAAAAAAATGCCCATTAACCGCCTTGCTTCCTTTAGCCAGCGTATGGCTGCTCTAACACTGACGCTCATAGCCTGCATGCTCATCCTCAATGCCGCACTGTGGGTATTTCCGATATTGGGGTCAGAGGACGGATTAGGGCTTGGATTTTCCCTGAGCGGAGTGATGTTGACCCAACTCGCGGTAAAAATCGAAGTGCTCGCCTGGTGGCAAATACTCGGCGCGATCGTCATCTCCAGCGTGCCTTTGATCGCCTTGGCCAGCGGCCTGAATCACCTCCGCCGCCTGTTCCAGGGGTATGCCCGGAGCGAGTATTTCTCCAATAATGCTGCCGTTCACTTAGGGAAAGTTGGAAGGGGGGTCATTCTTTGGGTGGTTTCAAGTTTCTTATGCACACCAATATTGAGTATTCTGGTCACCTTACATGCTCCACCCGGTCAACGCTTACTTACCATCAGCTTTACACCAGCGGACTTTATCGCTCTCTTTCTCGCCGGATGTATCGCAGTGATCGCGCGAATTTTGGCACAAGCGAGTGAAGTAAGTTCCGAAAATCAAACCTTTGTGTAAGGCCAGCATAATGACGATCATTATTGAGTTAGATGTAATGCTAGCAAAACGCAAAGTTAAGTCAAAAGACCTTGCCGCCGCAATTGGTATCACCGAACAAAATCTATCCCTATTAAAGCAAGGCAAGGTCAAAGGAGTACGTCTAGCTACACTTGAGGCGATCTGTGCCCATTTAAGTTGTCAGCCTGGAGATCTCCTAGTGTACCAACCGGAGCCACATGTTTCTGTTGTCGTCTAGCAAATGCCCACCACGGGAGATCAACTGCGAGTTAGAGTCTGGTACGCGCTCAAAACACGCCAACTTCCAGCATTCACTTTCTGAATAGTTGTGATTTGGAGTTTGCAGACTATTTTGGATACGACCGGCTCAAAACAGCTACTGTTTATTGTTGGAAACAGCAGCCCAGGCCGCGTCGAGTGCTGCTGCATGGGAAAGGGTCAAGGAAAACCCAAGTGGAATGAAGTCGGATCAGCCTACCGGCGCCCGCCCTGCTCCGTGGGTGCCGGTGAGTCCGACGTAAAATCCTATTCTGCGTACCTCCACCGTGAATGGCTTAGGCGGGACAAGCCTGCCTGCAATGCAAACGCAACGATCACGGTAGAGGGGGCGGAAAAGCGGCTCAGCTCACCGCCTGCAAACATCAACGCCAGTCCCAGTGCTGTAGCCCCAAACCATGCGGTCAAACCCACCGGATTGAAGGCTGCCACCCGCTCAAGCGCCTTCACATCACTGTGCTCGCAGAGGATCTTGGCCAACGCCACGCCGACCCAGGCCACCACGAAAATCCCCTGATACGCCAACGCTTTGAGGAGGTAGGCAAACACATCCGCCAGCATCAACCCATAGACGATCACACCGACCACTATTGCCCACATCAGGTATGAACCGCGCGCGCCAAAACGCCCGAAGAACGCCTGCATATTCAGCGTCGCCAAGTAGTAATTGGCGGTGTTGATCCGGGTTTGCGTAGCCCAGACGAACAGCAACCCCCACAGGCCCATCAACTGCAGAATCGCCATCACTACTGACACTTCGCTCAGCGCACCTTCATGGGGAATGCTACTCACCAGATAGATCCCCGCCGCGCCGTTGAGCAGAAACGTCACCGCGTAGAATGGCATGCCAAAGTTCCAGCGACCGTGGTATTCGGCGTCTTCAGGCTTGCCAAAACGTGCGTAGTCAAAGGTGAACAGCATCAGCACCCAGACGCCCATGTAAGCGACAAAGCAATCCCACCAGCCGAATGCACTCGGCGTTGCCGGGCCGAAATCCAGCCATTGAGGCTGGTAGCCATACCGGCTGGTCGATAGCCCCACCGCCACCAGCAAACCTGCGAGGTACACCGGGAGCAACACACCGTTGAGCTTGTCCAGCCAGTGCTGCACGCTACCCAGTATCAGCGGCACGCTGTAGAGCACCACTACCAGTGCGGCAAGCGGATAGGCCAATTGCGGATAGAGGTGGTTGAGCGCCACGGCGATCACCGAACCTTCAAACATTGCGTAATAGATCGCGGTCGAGAAGAAAATCAGCGTCGCCAGACACGCCCCAGTGCTGCCGAACAGTAGTCGTGAAAACAACGCCACCGACAGACCGCTGCGAATCGCAAAGCGGCTGAGCACGCTGTTGATCAGTCCATAGCTGATCACCGACAGGACCATGCCGATCAGCGCATTGCGCGTACCGAACGACAACGCCAATGACGCACCCACGACGATGTAAAACATCGCACTGCACACCGCCCACCAAGCCATAGTCAGGGATAATCGCCCCATGCGTGCTTCGGTCGGGACGGGCTGATGGGCCGGGTCTTGCCCGGTTTGATTCGATTGCGATAAAGCAGCCATATGCGTGAACTCCAAAACCAGTCAAAGGTTGAAGCGCGGGCAGCCGTCACCGCACCGAAGTACGGCGTTGGCATACCGTTTGGCATGGCCCGCGCTATGCGGCGGGCAGGATCAGGAAGGGAACAGCTTGTTCAGGCAGCTGAGTTTTTTCTTATAGGATCGTCGTGCCTCCAGCGCCTCTTCGAGGGTCACCGCAACAAAGCGGGCTTTCTAGTTGGGTTGCATCTGGCCGATCAAATCGAGGTCGGCGCTAATCACTGTGCCAATCATCGCGTAGCCGCCACCGGACACCGCATCACGGTGCAACACAATGGGTTCAAGCCCGGCGGGCACCTGGATCGAGCCGATCGGGTAGCAACTGTCGACGATGTTCGACGGATCGGAACCGGCGCCGAATGGCCGCTCGCGGGGCTGAAAGCTCAGCGCGCTGCCACCCTTGAAGCGATAGCCGATGCGGTCCGCTTCCGAACCGACCGTCCACGGTTCGGCGAAAAAGCTCTGCGCCGCCGATTCGGTCAAACGGTGGTAGTACAAACCGGGCACTACCCGCAGGGTGATTTCGCCCCCCAATGCTTGCCGTAACGCCATGGGCAAACTGGCCCCGGCGAGCCCCTTGCCACTGGCGATACCGACCGGCAATTCGTCCCCCGCATTCAGCCGTCGCCCTTGAAAACCGCCGAGCGCACCGAGCGCGTAGGTGGATCGACTGCCGAGCACCACCGGTACATCAATGCCGCCGGCCACCGCCACATAAGTGCGGGCACCGGCCTTGGGAAAGTCAAAGCGCAGCACTTGCCCGGCCTTCACCGTGAACGCGGTGTCGTGGTGCATTTCCACGCCATCGACCCGTGGCGTCATGTGCGCGCCACTGACCGCCACCAGTGCATCCTGCTGAAACTCCAACTCAGGGCCCAGCAAGGTGCACTCCAGCGCCGCCGCTCCTGCGGGGTTGCCGACCAATTGATTGGCCACGCTCAAGGCGTATTGATCAAGCGCGCCGGACGGCGGAATGCCCAAGTGGTAATACCCTTCGCGGCCTAGGTCCTGCACAGAAGTGGCGAGGCCGGGTTTGAGGACCTTAATCATGCCAATACCTCCTGCAGCGACTTGGGATAGCCGACAGGATCGGCAAGGAACGCGTCCAGCGAAAACTCGACTGGTCGAATCCGCAGCTCGAAGCAACCGGCTTCCACTTCGGCGACCGCGTGGTCGTAGGCTTCGCGGTCCATCGGTTTGAACTGCACAATGTCGCCTGGACGGAAAAACACCATGTGTTCTTTCAGGTACGCAAGGTTCTGTTGCGGGTCGTAGATCGGCGCGGGCGTAACGCCAAACATCTGATAGCCGCCGGCGCCGCGCACTGAGTAAATGCATCCAAAGCAACCGCCGTGGCCAAGGGTCAATTTTGGCGTGTCGGTGCGTGGGCGCAGGTATTTAGGCACTTGCAACTGGCGCTCACGCTCAACCATCTGGAACATGAACGGCAACCCGGCAACGAAGCCCACCATCGAGACAAACCACGGTGCGCCACTGTGGGCCGCGATGAATGCATCGACGTCGGCCAGGCCGTTGATGCGTGCGGCGTATTCCAGGTCCGTGGCGCTCGGGTCTTGATGGCGGTCGCGAAAACGCATCAGGGTTTCGTGGGTCCAGGGATCGTTGTAGAGCACGGGGATCTCGATGATCCGCGTCTGCAACGTGCGCTCCGCGACGGCCCCGGTCTCGGCGATTTGTACCGCTTCGAGCAAGGTGTGAGGGGCGATGCGATCCGGGTCGAAACGAATCTGGAATGATGCGTTAGCCAGGCAGATATCGAGCACACCATCCAGAGCCAACCGTTCCACGGCGCGGGTGATGGCCAGTCCTTTGAAGAAGGCGTCCAAGGACATGCTGTCACTGACTTCGGCAAACAAATGTTCATCAGCGCCAAAGCTGTAGCGGACGGGAGTACTCATGATTCGCCTCCATTGCCGCGCTCGGCCAACCAGGTTTCCAGCGTGCCCGTGTGAAAGTCGGCGTTGTGCAACCAGGGTTGTTCCAGCAATTCGCCGTGCAACGCCAAGGTGTTGGCCATGCCGGTAAGCGTGGTGTTTGCCACCGCGACTCGCGCTCGGCCTAGGGCTTCAGCGCGATCCGCGCCGTGAACAATCAGTTTGGCCAGCAGCGAGTCGTAGTACGGCGGCACGCGATAGCCTGGATACAGATGCGTATCGACGCGAATGCCCTCGCCGTTCGGCCAGATCAGCTCCTCGACCAGGCCTGGACTCGGGAAGAAATCCCGCGCCGGGTCTTCGGCGTTCAGGCGCATTTGCAAGGCCGCGCCGTTGAGTCGGATGTCGCTCTGCTTGAAGCCGAGCGGCTCGCCGCCTGCGATGCGTAACATGGCCTGGACCAAATCGATGCCGGTGATCAGTTCACTGACCGGGTGCTCCACTTGAATCCGCGTGTTCATCTCGATAAAGAAGAACTCCCCAGTGGCGTCGTCATACAGGTACTCCAGAGTACCGGCGCCCTTGTAGCCCAAAGATTCGGTCAGACGCACGGCGCTTTCGCAGAGGGTCTCTCGTTGCTGCTGGCTGAGGGCTGGCGACGGCGCCTCCTCAAAGATTTTCTGCCGGCGCCGTTGCAACGAGCATTCGCGCTCGAACAAATGCACGGCGTGATGACCGTCGCCCAGTACCTGCACTTCAATATGCCGGGCCCTACTGATAAACCGCTCCAGGTACACCGCTCCATTGCCAAACGCCGCTTGGGCTTCGCGCTGGGAACGGGGGAACTCTTCACTCAATTGCTCGGCATTTTCCGCCAGCCGAATACCGCGCCCGCCGCCACCGGCCGAAGCTTTGATCAGCAGCGGGAAACCAACGGATTCGGCAGCCTTGAGCGCCGATTCAACGTCGAACAGTTCACCCGGCGAACCCGGCACCACCGGTACGCCAGCGGCTTGCGCCGTGCGCCGAGCCTCAGCTTTATCGCCCATGCGCCGGATCGTCTCCGCGCTCGGGCCGACGAAAATGGCACCGGCAGACACGACTGCTTCAGCGAAATCGGCGTTCTCTGACAGAAAGCCATAACCGGGATGCACTGCGTTGGCGCCCGTGGATGTCAAGGCACCGAGCAAGGCTTCTACGTTCAGGTAACTTTTGTCAGCACGGGCCGGGCCGAGAATGTGCACTTCATCGGCCATGCGCGCCGCCAGGGAGTCGACGTCCGCCTCGCTGCACGCCGCCACGGTGGGAATCCCGAGCGCCTTGGCGGCACGAATAATCCGCACCGCGATCTCGCCACGGTTGGCGATCAGTAATTTATGAATACCTTGGGTCATGATCGCGCCCTCACTCGACGTCGAGTGTTGCGATGACTTGACCCGGCTCCACCGGATCACCGTCTTCTACCAGGAATGCGCTGAGACGACCAGCCGTCCCGGCGGTCAGTTCGGAGAACTGCTTCATGACCTCAATCAGGCCAATCACCGTATCGGCGCTGACCTGAGCGCCCACTTCGACGTAGTTCGCCGATTCCGGAGTCGCTTTGCGGTAGAAGGACCCCGGCAACGGGGTGATTACACTGTGTTCGGCCATGTCTGTTCCTCTTGGAATAGTTGTAGAAAGGCAGGCAAAAAAGTACCTGGGTGGGCAAACCCAGACGTGTGTGTGCCAAGTATTTTTATTCGGTCTCAGTGCGGTGATCGGACCTCTATACACGCGTCATCGAGGGCACGACGCGTTGCTTCGACCAACGCCAAGGCGCCCGGCGTATCGCTGTGCAAACAGATGGAATCGAATTCAATCGCCAGGTCTTCGCCCTCGACGGTACGCACCACGCCCAGTTGGCAAGCACGCAGCACTCGCTCGGCGACCTGGATCGGGTCGTAAGCCCGCACGTTGCGAGTGAAGACGATGGAGCCGCTGAGGTCGTATTCGCGGTCGGCGTAGAACTCGCGAATCACCGGTTGGCCAAGGTCCGTGGCAATCCGCCAGATCACGGAACCGGGCATGCAATACAGCAGCAACTCCGGCTCCAGACGCTGGAGGTTCTCCACCAGCAAAAGCGCAGCCTCTTCGTCCCGGGCCAGGTGCATGTAGAGCGCGCCGTGGGGCTTGATGTGTTGCAAGGCTACGCCCTGAACCCTGGCTAGTTCACGCAAGGCGCCTAACTGATAGAGCATGTCATCGACCAGTTCCTGGGCCGGCGCATTGATGTGCCGACGGCCAAAACCAACCAGGTCGCGAAACCCCGGATGCGCGCCGATAGCCACACCCAAACGCTTGGCATGCTCGACGGTACGTCGCATGGTACTGGGGTCGCCAGCATGAAAACCGGTGGCGATGTTGGCCGAACTGATAAAGCCCATCAGCTCATTGTCGACGCCATCGCCGATGGTCCAAGGGCCAAACCCTTCGCCCATGTCCGAGTTGAAATCTACTGCCTGCATGACGCTTGCTCCCAACGCTTGTGACTTCTTGCAGGCCACGTTAGATTCCTCCTCTCCCCCTTGGGAAGATCTATTATCAGATAGGCTGTCTTCTGAAAAACAGATACGCGCTCACCAGGAGAGCCTATGTCACTGACCCTGCGCCAGATTCGCTATTTCGTCGCCACCGCCGAGATCGGGCAAATTTCTCAAGCGGCGATTCAGTTAAATATTTCCCAATCGGCCGTGACCACGGCGATCAAGGAGCTGGAAGGCATCCTCGGTACACTGTTGTTCCAGCGCTCGGCCCAGGGCATGAGCCTGACCGATGCCGGGCGGCACTTTTTGAATCGGGCCTACGTGATTTTGCGCAGCGTCGATGATGCGTTGAACAGCCCGTTGCCGGACATCCGCGCCAGTGGTGTATTGCGCTTGGCGGCAAGCTACACGGTGATCGGTTACTTCTTGCCGCACCACCTGCAACGACTTGAGCACTGGCATCCGGACGTGGCCATCGAAGTGCACGAACAAGAACGCACGGCCATCGAGCAGGGTCTGTTGGAAGGTCGATTCGACATGGCAGTGGTGCTCACCGCGAACCTGACCCACCCGGACATCGTCTCGGAGACGCTCTTCAACTCCGAGCGCCGGCTATGGCTGCCCAGCGGCCATGCCCTTTGCGAGCGCTCGGCCGTGAGCCTCGCCGATGTGGCGCAAGAGCCCTACATTCTCCTGACCGTCGACGAAGCCGAACAAAGTGCAATGCGTTACTGGGAACTCGCAAACTTTCAGCCGGACGTCAAAGTGCGCACCAGTTCCGTCGAGGCGGTGCGCAGCATGGTAGCCAATGGTAACGGCGTTGCGATCCTCTCAGACCTGGTACACCGCCCCTGGTCGCTGGAAGGAAAGCGCATTGAAACCCTGACCATCTCCGATCAGGTGACCCCCATGAGCGTCGGCCTGGCGTGGCATCGCGAACGTGAATTCAGCTCGGCGATGCACGCATTTCGAAATTATTTCCACCACACATTTCTAACGCCCCAACAGCATTTCGCACGACGCTGAAAACTTGCGATTTTAATCAAGGATGACCGGGAGCCACGCACGGTGGGCTACCCGTACTGAAGCGGCGTCGCGAAGGACTTCACGTAAACCTCATCGGTATGAAGCGGGCAACTTTCACGATCGTGGAACGCTTTGGCGCTCACGCCAAACCGGACGGGATACATAAGCTGATGGGGCATTGATCTGGCCCGCGCAAACCTGTTCATTGCACTCAATCGAACAGATTGAAGCCCAAAATCAAGTCATGTGGTTGTGAACTATTCGATCGAAGGGCTGTGCAATAGGCAAGTTTTGCCGGTTTTATTCTCAAAGCTTGTTAGGATAAACGCGCTTACATCTCGTTTTACCATAGGAACAGCGGGGATAATCACAACTACACGTTAAGACGTGCCAACAACAAGGAGATTCTTATGGTTGAAAAGCCTACGGATGATCGACCGAACACCCCAAACGTCCCCAGTGAGGACGGTATTCCTGCGCCTAGTGGGGCTGCCAATCTGATCGACACTGACTACGTCATCGGTCAAGACAATATCAAGGGAGAGTTTTCATTCTCGCTCGATATCCACGGCAAAGTATTCATCATTTCAGCTGCCACAATTTTACTGTTCGTGATTTTGACATTGGCACTGCAAAATGAAGTAGAGCCCCTCTTCAGCGCCATCCGGAACTGGTTAACCAGCCACCTCGCCTGGCTCTTCATGAGCATTGCGAATGTTTTTGTGGTGCTGTGCATTGCGCTGATTTTCTCCCCGCTGGGAAAGGTGCGTTTGGGCGGCAGAGATGCCAAACCAGACCACTCCTACGTCGGATGGTTTTCAATGCTGTTTGCCGCGGGCATGGGCATTGGGTTGATGTTTTATGGCGTAGCCGAACCCATGTCGCATTACGCGGCATCCATGGGAGGCGTGACCGTCGATGCGAGCGGAGTGCGTACGGACTGGGCACCGTTGGGCGGTGCAGCAGGCGATATGAAAGCATCCGCCGACTTGGCCATGGCCGCTACGATCTTTCACTGGGGACTTCATCCCTGGGCGATCTATGCAATTGTGGCGTTGTCCCTGGCATTGTTTTCTTACAACAAGGGCTTACCGCTGTCGATACGCTCAATTTTCTATCCGTTACTGGGTGAGCGCGTTTGGGGATGGCCGGGGCATCTCATCGATATTCTCGCGGTATTCGCCACACTATTTGGGTTGGCGACCTCTCTGGGCATTGGCGCAGAACAGGCTGCTGCGGGGATTGAATATCTCTTCGGGATACAATCGACAAATCTCAGCAAAGTTGTCCTGATCGTTGGCATCACCTTGATCGCGCTGTGGTCAGTCCTTTCCGGTTTGGACAAGGGCGTCAAAATGCTTTCCCAGATCAATATGGGACTCGCGTTTCTCTTACTGGTATTTATCATCGTAGTGGGGCCGACCCTGGCCATCTTCACCGGGTTCTTCAGTAACCTGGTGACGTATGTTGAATACCTGCCGGCGCTGTCAAATCCATTCGGCCGCACTGACACTCAATTCACCCAAGGCTGGACAGCCTTCTACTGGGCGTGGTGGATCAGTTGGTCGCCGTTTGTAGGGATGTTTATCGCCCGCGTCAGTCGTGGTCGAACGGTCAGAGAGTTTCTGATTTCGGTCTTGCTCGTCCCCTCAGTGGTGTCTGTGCTGTGGATGACAACGTTCGGTGGAACGGCCATTGACCAAACGACCTTACAGGGCCTGATGGGCGTCAAGGACGCTGTGCTGGAACTGAAGTTGTTTGCCATGCTGGGGGAGTTGCCGCTTAAAGAGATCACCTCATTCCTGGGCATCGTTCTGGTCATTGTGTTCTTTATTACCTCCTCGGACTCAGGCTCCTTGGTAATCGACACAATCACCGCCGGCGGCAAGGTGGATGCGCCGGTGCCTCAACGTGTGTTCTGGGCAGTGATCGAGGGCGTTATTGCTATTGCTCTCCTGCTGGGCGGCGGTCTTGTGGCATTGCAGGCAATGGCAGTGTCTACAGGGTTGCCTTTCGCAATCGTATTAATGCTGGGGTGCATATCCCTCGTGAAAGGACTGATGTCTGAGCCTCGCTAGCAAATAGGCTGCCGCTGTCAGCGCGCAGCCCCCCCCGTGACGCCATCGTCTGCGCAGATGGCGTCACCCTGAGTACCGCTAGCGAGTCAATGCCCATTTGCTCAAGGCGGATAATGACGGCAGGCCCAACACCCGAATGCATCTCAAAGCGAGATCCATCGGTCCAAGCGGAGGCCTCAGGAAGGTCCGTCAGACAGCCGCAAGCGTTTCACTTTCAAGCGGCGACTCAGTTCCATAACTCGCCAACAGGCGTGGACGTTGAGTAATGAGTCGCTACTTGCGCCTGCAACAGTTCTGCCGTCGCCAGGGCATCGGTTAATGCATGGTGAGCGTGATAAGCCGGAAGGCCAAGGCGCGCTCGGCTATCCGCCAGCCTTATGGACGGTTGTGAGCGCCCCATAAGTCGGGCGAACCACCCGCGTTTTCGCCGGTGTAGACGAGCTTCTAACTGCATCGTATCGATGACCGGAAACTCAAACCCCTCCCCTAAATGGCTACGCACTGCCTGATCCAGAAAGGCCCGCTCAATATTCCGATAATGGACGACCATCACCTTACCTGCCATGGCCTCCAGCAATGGCGCCAGCACCTGCTCAAAGGTAGGAGCATCTGAAATTTCAGCATGGGTTATGTGATGAAACGTCACTGACTTTTCCTTCAGCTCGGACGCTGGCTTTATCACCCAATAAAGCGAACTCCCACAATAAATGCGCTGCAGCGTGAACGGCATGACGCCGATGCTCACAATACTGTCAGCCTGTGCATCAAGGCCGGTGGTTTCTACGTCCAAGGCCAGCAATTGCACGCTTTCAATGGATGCCTGTGCCGAGACCGCGCCGGCTTGATAGAACTGTCGCAAGCGGCTGTTAACGGCCTCGCCTGCCAGCGTCTCAAACCGCGCGGACCACTCCAGCATTTTATGATTGGGCTGCGCTTTCACGTGGTTCATGAGGACAGGCGACCCTTGGAGGGATAACGGAAGCGCAAGAAATTCTGGCCATTACTCAAGACTTGAAACGCCTCTTTGAGGTTATGCCGCTCACTATTGGAAAAGCGCTCAGGCTCAATGTAATTATTAAGCGCAGCTCCCTGCTCCAGTGCGTCAACCTGATGTCGAATTCGCACCATCGACAGGAACTCCAGCGCGTATCGGAGTTGCTTTAATGCTTCAGGCGGAATGACGTTGCTGTTCGCGATGGCATCCATGCGATCAAATGAATTCTGCGCGGTACTGCCACACGCGAGCGCGTGGATACGGATCAGATCAGTCAGCGGTGCAGTGCCTCGCCCCTTGAGGTTGATAATCCGTTTATGCTGCCCATCTGTCTCAACCACAAAGGTCCGGAAAAAGCCCAATGGCGGTGTCCGGTTAAGGGCAATTCGAGCCATGGCACTTAGAAAAACAGGATGTGCGCTGGATTTTCGAGCACACAGAACCTTAAGTTCCTGAACAAGCTCGAGTTCGCCAAACACACCATCCAGATCGAAAAAAATACAACTATTGAGCAACGTCGTCGGATTAGGCTTTTCGATCCACTGATCAAAATAACTTCGCCATACCTTCAGCGGCTGACGCCACTGATCGTTCGTCGCCATGATCCCGCCTTTGCAATAGCTGTAACCGCACGCGGCCAGGCCATCACTCACAAACGTCGCCAACGCGCGGAAGTATGCATCGTGCTGGATCGGATCGAAGCGGTCGTCGAGCACCAGGGCGTTGTCCTGGTCCGTCACCAATAGCTGCTCATCACGTGCCATGGAGCCCAGCACCATAAAGCAGTAAGGCACCGGAGGCGGCCCCAGCTTTTTCTCTGCGAGCTCCAGCAAACGTTGGGTAAAGGCTCGGCCAATACCAGAAATCGCGCTGCCAATCATGTGCGCCGTCGCGCCATCACGCACCATGCGGATGTAGGTTCCGCGCAGGTCACGCAAAAGCGATTTCAAACCGTCGACCGACGTCTGGTTAGAGATTCTGTTTACCAGGTACAAACTGCTGTGTGACTCGTAGCGGATGATATCCGACAGGTTGATCAGCCCGATCGGATGGCCAAGATGGACCACCGGCAGATGGTGAATATTACGGCGCAACATCACCAGCATCGCTTCAAACACTGAGTCGTCTGCGCCTATCGCTACCGGCTCGGCCGTCATGATGTCTCGGGCAGACGTTTCGTCAGCGTTTCGGCCTTCAGCGACAACGCGTGTGCGAAGGTCCCGATCGGTCACAATCCCTTGGATTTCAGCCGCCTGCAAGCCCGCTGATGACATCACCAGAACGCAAGAAACACTTTGCTCTGTCATGATTTTTGCCGCGTCGCCGACACAGGTATCCGACGTGACCCACACCAAGGGCCGAGAGATAAGGCCTCGGCATTTGAGCTGAATAAGCTCACTCGCCCGCCCCTGCGCCTCTACGGCAGTCTTGAGCCTGGAGTGCCCCTCAGCTTCAACGAAGTCGGCGAAAGCATCATGCTGTGCGCACAGTTCAGCGAAGATATTGGCGGGTATGTAATAGATCAGGCTATCTTCCAAGGCTCTGGCGGGAAAACGCACCTTGTTACTGCGCAACAAACCGGCCTGACCGAAGAGGTCGCCTTCGACAAGTCGGTTATAGAGTTCGCCATTGCGCCGGTAAATCTCCACCGCACCGCTACGGACATAGTGCAAGTCATGAATGATTGCGCCCGCTTCAAGGATGTCACTGCCGGCCTTGAAATAACTCACTTCTACCCGCCGGGCGATGGCGTCTACCGTTTCCTTTGGTAGCGTATCAAATGGAGCGAAACGATAGAGGTGGTCGCTAATCTCCTGTAACTCGATTTGCATGAAACCTCGAAATGCTCAAAAGAACTAAAGTTGCGAGCGCCCCAAATGACAAAGGACAGTCGTCTTTCTGTGTGGCCCACCACATCACATCCCGATACAAGGATCAAGCGCCACGTCTAATCTACGCCAAGAGTTGCAATAACTGCTGCGCAACGGCTGGCCGTCATATTGGCAATACCGGCAGGAGCGGCATTCGCTGAATGCATAGCGCAGGTGCTGTCGCCAAAGCACATAAGTTACAAATATTTATGGGCATCCTGCCGGCGATGATTGCGCAGGAGATGAGCGATTGCGCGACCGCTGCGCCACCTGCCAGGATGAGGCCTTCAGAGCGGATAAAGGGTTCTATTGGGGGTAGGCGTCTCCGACATATTCAGTAACCTTATTTTTCGGGACCCTGAACACGGTGCGAGACACGCAAGTTTAGCGGCCGGGCAACGCCTGTCTAAAAGTGCGCTCTACTCCAGTACGGCATACCCCCAAGTTAGCGACCTGTGCAGGCTATTGAATAGTCTCGGAAACTACCTAGAAGCAATATCGGGCGGTATAACTGGGCGAATACTAGGAGGCCGCCCCCCAGGACCTGGCCCAATCTGACACCGCGGGTGTCGCACAGGGGCAGAAGATTCGGAAACTGCTCAGTGGCGCTTTCCATTGCCACGCTTGCGCTCCTGCACCAAGTGATGTTTTTGCCTAGACTGGAGTCTTGGCCGTATAACCGAATGCGCGTCAGAGCGTTGGCCAAAAAATACAAAAATAAGAGGATTCCCCCAAAATGTTCAAATCCATCTGTAAGGCACTCGCCTGCACGCTTGCTCTAGGGAGCATGAGTGCAGTCATGGCAGCTGATCCAGTCATCATCAAGTTCTCACACGTCGTCGCCGACCATACGCCCAAGGGCCAGGGCGCACTGATGTTCAAGAAGCTGGTAGAGGAACGCTTACCCGGTAAGGTCAAGGTCGAGGTTTATTCCAACTCATCGTTGTTTGGTGATGGCAAAGAGATGGAAGCCCTGTTGTTGGGGGATGTGCAGTTAATTGCGCCGTCATTGGCCAAGTTCGAACAATACACAAAGACCCTCCAGCTGTACGACCTGCCCTTTCTGTTTGATGACATCGCTGCAGTTGACCGCTTCCAGATGAGCCCGCAGGGCCAGGGACTGCTTAAGTCCATGGAGAGTAAAAACATCACCGGCCTGGCCTATTGGCACAATGGGATGAAGCAGTTGTCGGCCAACAAACCGCTGCGTGTTCCTGGGGATGCCCGAGGCCTGAAGTTTCGGGTGCAGGCTTCCGCCGTGCTTGAGGAGCAGTTCAAGGCCTTGCGCGCCAACCCGCGCAAAATGAGCTTTGCCGAGGTGTATCAGGGTTTGCAGACCGGTGTAGTCAACGGTGCAGAAAACCCTTACTCGAACATCTACAGCCAGAAAATGCATGAGGTACAGAAATACATCACCGAATCCAACCATGGTGTGCTGGACTACATGCTGATCACTAACACCAAGTTCTGGGACGGTCTGCCGCCGGATATTCGCAGTGAACTGGACAAGATCATCGTGCAGGTTACCGCGCAAGTTAACAAAGAGGCCGAACAGCTCAATCAGGACGCCAAGCAAAGCATCATTGCCGCCAAAACCACCGAAATCATTACCTTGACTCCTGAGCAACGCGAGCAATGGCGAGCCGCGATGAAACCCGTCTGGAAAAAATTCGAAGCTGATATTGGCCCTGAGCTGATCACCGCTGCGCAAGCCGCCAACACGGCTCAATGACCGGGAGGCAGGTGTTACCGACGTGGTAGCACCTGCCAGTCATTACGATACGGGAGATGCCACCCATGCAGGCCTTTCGGCGCATCTGGGAACACTTCGAGGAAGGCTTCATTGTCTTCCTTCTGGCCGCCATGACATTGGTAACGTTCGTCTATGTCATTCTCAACAATCTCTATACGCTTTTCTACCGTCTTGCCGACAACTGGGAAGGCGCCAGTAACGTATTGTTTGCCATGGGTGATGGCGTCATGAGCATGGCTCAAGCCATGACCTGGAGCACCGCACTCACCAAGGCGCTGTTCGGCTGGCTGATCTTCTTCGGCCTGTCCTATGGCGTGCGCACCGCCGGGCATATTGGCGTTGACGCGCTGGTAAAGCTGGCGAGTAAACCCGTCCAGCGGCTCATTGGAATCTTGGCCTGTCTTTGCTGCCTGCTCTATGCCGGCCTGTTCAGTACGGCCAGCTTCGAGTGGATTCATACCTTGATGTCGGCGGGAATAGGCGCCGAGGACCTTGGCCATTTCGGGATCATGCAGTGGCACATAGGGCTGATTGTCCCCGTGGGTTTTGCATTGGTTTTCATCCGTTTCGCTGAAATTTTCGTGCGCATCCTGCTGCACCGCCAAACCGGTCTCGGCCTGGCCGATGAAGCCGCTGACGTGATGAAACTGACCGAGCACGAGGACAATAAACCATGACCATTGCCTTCCTGTTCACGGCACTCTTCGCATTGATGTTCATTGGTGTGCCCATTGCCATTTCCTTGGGCTTGGCGGGCTCGCTGACCCTTGTATTTTTCAGCCCAGACTCAGTACGTTCCCTTGCAATAAAGTTGTTTGAAACGTCGGAGCACTACACCCTGCTGGCGATTCCGTTTTTCTTGCTTGCAGGCGCCTTCATGACCACCGGCGGCGTCGCACGCCGACTGATCGACTTTGCCAACGCCTGCGTCGGCCATATTCGTGGGGGGCTGGCCATCGCCGCCGTATTGGCCTGCATGCTGTTTGCAGCCCTTTCCGGCTCCAGCCCCGCGACGGTTGCGGCGGTAGGTTCGATCGCCATTGCCGGCATGGTGCGCTCTGGCTACCCGCAGGCATTCGGCGCGGGAATCGTCTGTAACGCGGGCACACTGGGTATCCTGATACCACCCTCAATTGTGATGGTGGTTTATGCCGCCGCCACCGAGACATCCGTTGGCAAGCTGTTCATGGCCGGCGTCATACCAGGCCTGTTGCTGGGGATAACGCTGATGGTGGCGATCTACATCGTCGCCGTTAAGAAAAACTTACCGGCCCTGCCACGTGCAACCCTGCGTGAGTTTCTGAGTGCTGCGCGTAAAGCCATCTGGGGATTGCTGTTGATGCTGATCATCCTGGGTGGCATTTACACCGGGATGTTCACGCCGACGGAAGCCGCCGCCGTTGCTGCCGTGTATTCAGCGTTCATCGCCTTGTTCGTCTATAAGGATCTGACGTTTCGCGAGACCCCTAAAGTGCTGCTGGACGCCGCCAAGTTGAGCATCATGCTGATGTTCATCATTGCTAACGCCATGCTCTTTGCTCATGTATTAACCACCGAGCAGTTACCCCAACAAATCACGGCCTGGGTGATCGAGGCGGGGCTGACACCGGTGACCTTCCTGCTGGTGGTGAACATTGTCTTGTTGGTGGCTGGCGCCTTTATGGAGCCCTCGGCCATTATCCTGATCCTGGCGCCGATCCTTTTTCCAATTGCCATAAAGCTGGGTATCGACCCGATTCACCTTGGGATCATCATGGTGGTCAATCTGGAGATCGGCTTGATCACACCCCCGGTCGGTCTGAACTTGTTCGTGACGTCCGCGGTGACCGGCATGTCAGTGCCTGCCACCATCAAGGCAGCCATGCCCTGGCTGGTGCTGTTGCTGCTGTTCCTGGTGCTGATTACCTATGTACCCTGGATTGCACTGGCACTGCCCAACTGGCTGGGCATGAATTAATGCCCGCCCTCCCCAACCAGGCATCCTCCACGAGGTCCCTAAAAGGAAATCGCTATGATCGATATGAGCCACACCGATGAGTGCATGGGGCGGTGGCTTATTGATCGGTACGGGCGCCGTGCTGTTGATACTGTTCAATGGACGTATCGCCGGCATCAGCGGCATCGTCGGCGGTCTGCTACGCCCGGTGCCCGGGGATGTCGCCGGCGAGCTACATTTGTGCTGGGGCTGTTGATGATTTCGTATTGGTATAAGGAGGCCACACAAGCCCTATTCCTTACATTAAACAGCGCATAGGGACCGACAGAGATTCTCTTTTTTCGTTTTTCGCTGATTGCGGTTCAATGCGAGAGGCCAAGGCACGCGGGGCAGACCATTGCGCAAAGCGCTTTCATCGATAGGTGTAAGCCCACCTGAGCAAAGGTGGACTTGAGATTTTCGATAATGCCCCAGCGAGCAGCGTTCTGATTTGGCTAAAGGGTGTAAGAAATCCCCACTTGCACCGTACGTGGCTCACCCGGGTAGGCGTAGAAATTCAGGAATGAACCTTCTTCGTACTCACGATTGAACAGGTTCTTTATGTCGAGATTGAGCCTGACCTTTTCGTTGACCTTGTAGTAGCCAAGCAAGTCTACGACCGTGTAAGCCCCCATCGAGAACGTGTTGTTGGCGGTCTGGCCGGCACGCTCGGCCACGTATTTACCTCCCCCGCCGAGGCCCAACCCTTTGAGCGCGCCATCCTGGAATTCATACACGTTGAGCAGGCTGAAGCTGTTGCGCGGAATGTTCGCCAAGCGCGTCCCGGTACGTACTGTAGTGTCTTTGGTCACTGCGGCATCCACATAGGCATAGCCGCCGATCACCCGCCACTCGGGCGTCAGGTTGCCGGCTATATTCAAATCGAAGCCGCGACTGCGTACCTGGCCTGTAGCGACTTTGAAGGCTGAGTCAACGGGGTCGTCCCCCTGGACATTTTTCTTGTCGATCTGGTAGATCGCCGCGTCGACGCTCAGCTGCTGGTCAAGCGCTTCCCACTTCACGCCCATCTCGTAAGACTTGCCCTTCTCCGGCTCAAACCCGCCGCCTTGGCGGCTGGCACCCGCGTTGGGCTTGAACGAGCGCGCGGCATTCGCGTAGATCGCGACAGTGTCAGTGAGGTCATACATCACGCCGACGCGCGGGGTGACGGCGTTGTCAGCGGAGTTCCAGTTTCTTACGCCGGGCACGTAGGATTCGTACTCGTGCTCGAAGCGCTCAAAGCGCGCACCGGCGAGCACCTTTAAACGCTCGGTCAGAGCCACTTGATCCTGTACGAAAGCTGCGTAAGTCTTGAGGTTTTCTTTGTCGTGGGTCGGCGTACGAGTCAACGCCGGACGTGGCTGGCCATAGACCGGGTTGAAGATGTCAATTGGAAAATCGCCGCTGGAGCGTCGGATGATCGACTTGTAGTCGTAATCTTCGTACTCGACGCCAGTCAGCAACGTGTGATCAAGGCCACCCGTGGAAAAGTGCCCAGTCAGGTTCAGTTGATAGTCTTTATCGGTCCAGTCCAGCTTGCGGTAGTTGAAATTGCGCTGGAGTGTTCGACCATCGGCACTCAAGCTGTTGGCACCGTTAGCCTCAACAGCATTACCCTTCATAGTCCCGTCCAGCCACTGGAAACCACCGCCCAGGGTCCAGTTGTCGTTGAGCATATGCTCGAAACGCAGCTGAGCCATGTTGTTATCGTTGTGCAGATTGCCGGCGTATCTTTCACCCCAGAAGGTGTCGCGGGACGGCGTACCGTGCTGGTTGGCGAAGCGGGTCAGGCCTCGGTCAAGCGGCTGGTTGTTGCGCATGAAGTCGCCTTCGAAAATCACCTTGGTGTCGTCCGTGACCTGCCAGCTCAGGACAGGCGTCACCCCATAGCGCTCGGTGGATACATGGTCGCGAAAGGTGTCTCCTCCCTCACCCACCAGGTTCAGGCGATAAGCCAGACGCCCTTGCTCATCCAGCGGGCCTGAAGCATCAAGGGTGCCACGTTTCATACCCTGATCGTCCAACTGGCTACCCAATGTGACCGTACGCTCAGGTAAAGGCTGCTTGGAGACCACGTTGAAGGTACCGCCGGGATCGCCCCGGCCATAAAGCATGGTCGCTGGCCCGCGAAGCACTTCGAGACGCTCAATGCTGTTGGCGTCCGGCATGCTTGGATAGCCCCGGTTAATCGGAAAACCGTTGCGGTAGAACTCTGCGGTTGTAAAGCCCCGCACGGTGAAACTGGTAAGCCCTTGCCCACCGAAGTTGTTCGCCCGGCCGACGCCACCGGCATAGTCCAAGGCCTCCTGCAAGCGGGTTGCACCAATATCCTCTACCACGTCTTTGGGCACCACGCTGATGGACTGAGGTGTCTCATGGATAGCGGTATCGGTGCGTGTCGCACTTGCAGAACGTGTAGCGCGATACCCTTTGACCGGCCCTTGAGCCGTCTCAGCGTCTATTTCGCCCGTGACATTGATGGCTTGCAGCTCAAGGCTGGCATTTTCGGAAGCGGCAACCTGCGTACAGACAAAAGGAGAAAACGCCTGAAGCACGCAAAGGGAAATCAAGGTACGACGCATGGAAGTTAGACCTAATGGATAAGCCGAATGGAAAGTAAACCTGCCAAAAAATTTGCAGCACACAATATACCAATCGTTCACATTTAACAGGGATTCTCATTTACTAACTGTCGAATACCTGCTTTGTATCGGCCGAAAAACCAGAAAAAACGACTTGTAAGTAGGAGCAGCGTTTGACACTGCTCTGATAAAGAGAAAGGCCCACCAGCAGGATTACCACCAAAATCAAGCAGAGACTCGCAGAGCAAGGTGATTTTGCTCTGTATGCTCAAAGTAACAGTGCGTATGAGCACAACCTCGCCTGAATGGACAGGAACGAAAACGGGTGGCAGCCGCCAGCTGGGTTTTTCGGTACAAATTGGCTGGTAAGAGTCGAGATATGGGACTGGGCAGGCACCCCGAGGCAGGTCTGCCGTCGATCCGCTTGCCCATCGGAATGAAGAACTGGAAAGGCGACGGCTCTAAAAAGAGGCTGAGCGTTTAGCGCAGGATGCCGCCAAGGCGAAAGCAACCACTTTCAAAGAGGTCGCACTCGGCTACATCGTCGATCACAAACCAGGCTGGAAAAATACCAAGCATGCACAGCAATGGCAGGACACCCTATGCGTTCGCAGAAATAGGCAAACTTCCAACGCAGGAAATTGGCACTCAACACGTACTGAAAATTCTTAAGCCGATTTGGACAGTGATACCCGAAACCGCTAGCCGTGTGCGCAACCGCATCGAACGGGTTGTAGATGCGGTCAAAGCCGTGGGGCTGCGCGAAGGTGAGAATCCTGCTCGATGGGGACAAACTGCTGCCTCCTCGCGCCGAAGTACGTGCAGTGAAGCACCATGCAGCATTGGCATGGACAGAGCTTCCCGCCTTCATGAAGCCCCTCGAAAAAGCAGAAGCGCTCAGCGCTAAAGCCCTCCGTTTACCATCCTGACGGCCTGCAGAACCAGTGAAGTATCGTGCAGTCATTGCCAGTGATTCGGGCTTGCCGAACGGTCGTATCCGAGAGTGCCATAGCGAACTCCTGAACAGAGTCAGGGCCAGATGCTCGTCTCGCTATCCATGCTGCTCCAGCAAAAAACCGATTCAGTGCACATCCAAATCCAAGATCCTCATTCGGGACTTAACGCACTGGATGGAGCTGGATTTCAGTGGTTCGCGCCACAACGAAAAAAGGACCCGAAGGTCCTTATTTCAATCACTTGCAGAATTCAGTGGAACTCTGCAGTGCTATGTTTGGAGCGGGAAACGAGACTCGAACTCGCGACCCCGACCTTGGCAAGGTCGTGCTCTACCAACTGAGCTATTCCCGCGTCTTGGTGATGCGCATTCTATAGAATCCTCACCACCCGTCAACCCCTTGATTCAAAAAAGTTTTATTTCTTTTCCACGGTCGTGCGCAGATGGGGCCAGGCGGCGCGCAGGTATTGCAGCATGGACCACAGGGTCAGGCCGGCGGCGATCAGTAGCAAGGCATAACCCAGCAGCACCCAGAAGGTGAAGCTCGACGGGTTGGCCAGCAGGATGACCAGCGCCAGCATCTGCGCAGCGGTTTTCCATTTGCCCATGTTTGACACGGCCACGTGGGCGCGTGCGCCGATTTCGGCCATCCATTCACGCAGGGCCGAGACGACGATCTCGCGACCGATGATCACGGCCGCCGGCAGGGTCAGCCACAGGTTGCCGTGCTCCTGCACGAGCAGCACCAGCGCCACCGCAACCATCAGCTTGTCGGCCACGGGGTCGAGGAACGCGCCAAACGGCGTGCTTTGCTCCAGGCGTCGTGCCAGGTAGCCGTCCAGCCAGTCGGTCGCGGCCGCAAAGGCAAAGACCGAACTGGAGGCCATGTAGCTCCAATCATAAGGCAGGTAAAACAGCAAAATGAAAATCGGTATGAGCAGAACGCGTAGAACGGTGATCAGATTAGGGATATTCATCGGCACAACTGGCTACGAGGTGAGAAGGCATTCTACTCGCTGTGTAGGTTTGCATAAATCAACTCAGCGAGCTTTTTACTGATACCGGGGGCTTTGGCTATTTCTTCAATGCTGGCACGGGACAATTCCTGCAATCCACCAAAATGTTTCAACAGTTCGCGTCGCCGCTTCGGCCCTACCCCCGCCACCCCTTCCAGGGTGGAGGTACGCCGGGTTTTACCACGTCGGGCGCGGTGACCGGTAATGGCAAAACGGTGGGCTTCGTCGCGAATCTGCTGAATCAGGTGCAATGCCGGTGAATCGCCCTTCAAAGTGAACTCATGGGCGGCATCATTCAAGTACAACGTTTCGAAACCGGCCTTGCGCGTCGTGCCCTTGGCCACGCCGAGCAGGATCAGGTCGGGCACCGCCAGCTCGTTGAGCACGTCACGGGCCATGGATAACTGGCCCTTGCCGCCGTCCACCAGCAGGATATCCGGCAGCTTGCCCTCGCCGTCCTTCAATTTGCTGAAGCGCCGGGTCAGGGCCTGGTGCATGGCCGCATAGTCATCGCCTGGGGTGACGCCTTCGATGTTATAGCGTCGATAATCGGACTTGATCGGCCCTTCCGGACCAAAGACCACGCAGGACGCCACGGTCGCCTCGCCGCTGGAATGGCTGATGTCGTAGCACTCCAGGCGTTGCGGTGGCTCGTCAAGCTTGAGCACGTCGGCCAGCGCTTCAAAGCGTGCGGCAACGTGCTGGCGGTTGGCCAGGCGCGCGCTCAGGGCCTGTTCGGCGTTGGTCACCGCCAGTTGCTGCCAGCGCGCACGGGTGCCGCGCACGCGGTGGCTGATGTCCAGCTCGCGGCCGCGCAGGGCGTGAATGGCGTCAATCAATGCGGGGAAGTCTTCGTGAACCACGTTGACGATCAGTTCACCCGGCAAGTCGCGCTCGGGACTGCTGACGTAGTACTGGCCGAGAAACGCGGCCATGACCTCGGCCACTTCCTCCTCGATCCCGGTCTGGGGAAAGAAGTTCTTGCTGCCCAGCACCCGGCCACCACGCACGCTGATCAGGTGCACACAAGCCCCGCCCGGATTGACGAAGGCCGCAATCACGTCGACATCACCGGTACCGCCTTCCATGCTCTGCTGGTCCTGCACCCGTCGCAACAGGGACACCTGGTCACGCAGTTCGGCGGCCCGCTCGAAGTCCAGGACACTGGCTGCCTGCTCCATGGCGCCGGACAGTTCGTCGGCCAGGGCGTTGCTGCGCCCTTCGAGGAACATCACCGAGTGACGTACGTCTTCGGCATATTCCTGAGGCTCGACCAGCCCGACGCAGGGCGCCTTGCAACGCTTGATCTGGTATTGCAGGCACGGGCGGGTGCGGTTCTTGTAGAAGCTGTCTTCGCACTGGCGCACGAAGAAGGTCTTTTGCAGCAGGCTCAGGCTCTCGCGGATCGCCCCCGCGCTGGGGTAAGGGCCAAAATACTTACCCTTGTGCTTCTTCGCCCCGCGATGGATGCTCAGGCGCGGAAAGTCACCGTCCGACAGAAACACATACGGGTAGGACTTATCGTCACGCAGCAGAATATTGTAGGGCGGCCGCCATTCCTTGATCAGCGTCTGCTCAAGCAGCAGCGCCTCGGTTTCGTTGGCCGTGATGGTGGTTTCGACCTGGGCGATACGCCCCACGAGGGCGGCCGTCTTCGGCGCCAGGCCGGTTTTGCGGAAGTAGCTGGCCAGGCGCTTCTTGAGGTTCTTGGCCTTGCCCACGTACAGCAGGCGCGCCTCGCTGTCGAACATGCGATACACGCCTGGCCGGCCGCTGCAGGTCGCAAGAAATGCACTCGGATCAAACACGGTGTTTATTTCAGAGGCTTGCATTTCAGGCGCTGGCGTCCACCATGCCGTGGCGAACCGCCAGCAAGGTCAGTTCAACATCACTGCTGATTGATAGCTTCTCGAAAATTCGATAACGGTAGGTGTTCACGGTTTTCGGCGACAGGCAAAGCTTGTCGGAAATCGACTGGACCTTCTGGCAGCCGACGATCATCAGGGCGATCTGAATCTCGCGCTCGGACAAGGCATCAAACGGCGAGTCGCTGACCGGCTGAAAGGACTTGATCGCCAATTGCTGGGCAATCTGCGGACTGATGTAGCGCTGGCCGGCAAATACCAGGCGGATAGCCTGGACCATTTCCGCGAGCCCCGCGCCTTTTGTCAGATAACCTGCTGCGCCAGCCTGCAGAAGCCGGGTAGGAAAAGGGTCTTCTTCGCAGACCGTAACAACCACGACCTTGATGTCCGGATGACTGCGCAACAGTTTGCAGGTCGCACCAAGACCACCAATCCCCGGCATCTTGACGTCCATCAAGACCACATCGGGTTTCAATTCACGCGCTTTGATCAGGGATTCCTCCCCCGACTCGGCCTGACCGACTACTTGCAGGCCATCGATGTCAGCCAGCATTCGTGTAATGCCTGTACGAACGAGATCATGGTCATCGACTACTAGCACCCTA
>LNAP01000791.1_pt1 | contig 34942 bp, 26 predicted proteins | sample 602601 | NCBI WGS metagenome assembly LNAP01 (sample SAMN02440304, study PRJNA202911) | soil metagenome | biome: Subtropical and temperate rainforests or woodlands; isolation source: soil samples (1 kg each in a 20% v/v slurry with milli Q water) were... ... | reverse complement strand
AAATCCTGGCGATTAAGGGTGATCGCGTCCGCTTAAAAATACGCGGACACCATCGCCCTTAATGCTGGAGTTTTGAAGGTGACATGGCCGGACGCTTACTGAGCAAGTGAGTTTGGTTTGAGTACAAAAGGGCCCTTCGAGGGCCCTTTTTTGGTTACTTGATTTTAAAATACTGCATTGGGTTCAAGCAGTAATCACTACGGGAGTATTCGTTACGCTGGCGAGCAGCAGTTAAGAGTCCTCTACTGCGCTAGGAACCCGCCATCGACTACAAACTCTGCCCCTGTCGCAAAGCGCGACTCATCCGAAGCCAGGAAGAGCGCCATGTTGGCGATGTCGATTGCTTCTCCTAAGAAGCCGATTGGATGAAGCTTCGCCAATCGCGCTAGCTCTACTGGGTCATTTCCAACCATTGGCGTAACGATGTACCCAGGATGGATGCTGTTGACCCGGATCTTGTAGCCGCTTCGGCCTGCGTGCAGCGCCGCAGACTTGGTGAGATTGCGGATGGCACCTTTACCAGCACAGTATGCCGCGTATTCCGGATGGCCAACGATGCCTTCGATCGAGGACAAATTGATAATCGACCCACCTGATTCTCGAAGGTTTTTGAATGCGTGTTTGATGCCAAAAAAGGTACCGTTGAGATTTACCGAAAGCTCCTTGTTCCAGTCGTCAAAGCTCATGGTTTCGACATTGCCGGGTACCGCGATGCCGGCGCTATTCATGACGACGTTCACGAAACCAAACTGTGATACGCCAGCTTGAAACGCTGATATCCATTGACTCTCATCCCGAACGTCCAAACGCGCAAATATTGCCTCGCCACCTGCAGTCTGAATTGCCTTCACAACTGAGCTGGCCTTCGCCTCATCGATGTCGCAGATGATAATTTTGGCCCCTTCCTCTGCGAAGCGTATGGCGCTTGCAGCGCCGATGCCTGAGGACGCGCCGGAAATCAATGCCACCTTGCCTTCGAGCCTTTTCATCAGTGCTCCCTCAATGTTTTATGAACGTGATCAAACGCTAAATGCTCCTTGCTAACTAACCTAGCCAGAATCGGCAATTCGGACACCTTGATTAGGTTTTGTCCCGCTTTATCAGCTTGCCGATTCTGGATAAGGGAATGTTCAACAGCCTTGTATAAAAGCTGCACGAACACCTGAAGTTTTTCCGGAGAGCAAGATGAGTAGCAGAAAAGCGTTGGTCACACTGCCAAGCAGCGCCAGCATCGACGACATCCTTGAGTGCCTGGAGCGCGATGGTGGATGCATTGTTAAAAACATGCTCAAGCAAGAGACCATCGACGGGTTGTGGGCTGATCTGGCTGACGTGCTGGACGTTGCTCCTAATGGTGACGGCTCCTTCGTTGGGCGTAAGACACGGCGCATATCGGGGCTGTTCTCCCGGTCACTGCATATGCAAGAACTCATCACCCAACCACAGCTTTACGGCGCAGCAGAGAAGCATCTGTGCAAGCCTTTCAAGTATTGGCTCGACGGTGTTCAGCATGTGTCCGTCCCCGCGCTGCAGATGTCATTGACCCAAGCAATCATGATCATGCCTGGTGAGGGCGCGCAGCCGCTCCATCGTGATGATATTGCTCACCATCGCCGTCACCCTGGCCCAGATAGTCAAATTCAGGTGCTATATGCGCTAAGCGAATACACCGAAGCAAATGGTGCAACGCGAGTTATTCCAGGCAGCCACAAGTGGGATGATGATCGCGCGCCTACCTACGAGGAATCCGTGCCGGCTGAGATGAGCGTTGGTGACGGCCTGATCTACCTGGGATCGACGTACCACAGTGGCGGCAAGAATACGACGGCGGACAAACCACGTACCGCTATTGCCACTACCTTGGTTCTGGGCTACCTACGCCAAGAAGAAAATCAATACATCGCAGTTCCTCGTGAGCGTGTCCGTGAGTTCCCCGAGCGTGTTCAGCGCCTGTTGGGGTGGAGCACAAATCCACCATTCTGTGGATGGATTGAGATGCGAGACCCCAACTATCTGGTCGCTCCAGAAGCATCCTTGAACACCACCGCCGAAGACATCTTGTAACGGGTAATAACCGGCGGCAACGCTTGGAGTACTTACAATGCGCAGCGACATCAGCTTTAAAACCATCGATGGCTTGACACTCCGAGGGTGGTTGTATACCCCTGAAGGGCAGGCAAAGAGTCAGTATCCGGCCATCGTCATGGCCCACGGATTTACTGCTGTAAAGGAGCAGTACCTGGATAAGTACGGAGAAGTCTTTTCGCAAAATGGCTTTGCCGTATTGATCTATGACAACCGTAATTTCGGATCGAGTGAAGGTCTTCCTCGGCAGGAAGTCGACCCCGTCCTTCAGATCCGCGATTACCGAGACGCCATTACGTTCGCTTGTACCCTTGAGCAGATCGACAGTCTGCGGATCGGCATTTGGGGATCGAGTTACAGTGGTGGGCATGTTTTACAGGTAGCGGCTTTTGATCGTCGGGTGAAATGTGTAGCAGCACAGGTGCCCGATATAAGCGGGTCGATGGATGTACGCCTCGCCATTCGCCCTGACCTGCTGCCTGCAGTCATTTATGCGTTCGAGGTTGACCGGGCTGATCGCTATGCGGGCAAGGCCCCTATGATGCTCGAAGTCGTTAACGAAGACCCAACAAGTGATTGCGCTCTCCCAGGACAGGATTCCTACGACTTCTTCATCCACAGCGGACGAACCATTGCTCCTGCTTGGCGTAACGAGGTAACGCTCAAGAGCGTTGAGATGCTGAATGAGTATGAGCCGGGATCTGTAATTGATCGTATAAGCCCGACTCCACTGCTGATGCTTGTGGCCAAGCGCGATACTTTGACGGTCACGGATTTGGCTCTCAAAGCATACGAGCAGGCGCTTCAGCCGAAGGCTTTGGTTCTGCTTGAGGGCGGTCACTTCGATCCTTACGTCAAATACTTTGAAGCTTCGAGTAAGGCAGCGACGGACTGGTTTTTACAGCATCTGTAGATTTGCTTGTGAAGCCAAAAGCCTCGGAAATATCCGGGGCTTTTTTCGTCAATGTCCTTGGCGGTCAGGTTGAATTTGATTGGTGTATGTGGCGGCGATCCCAAGATCTATCGCGGCGATATCCGAATTTGGCAATTCGATGGGGCCAACAGTTAACGTCGCTCACTGGCTGCTTTGGTTAGGGGTAAGATGGGTAGCGATGCTGGAGTCGTCCCAGCGCGAATGGGGCACCACGCTACAACAGGAGTGGCCACGGCGTGCTACTAGAATATGAGGAAAGTGAAGCTGGGGACGTCAGCCCCTACAGCCGTGCCGGTAAGCGGCTAAAAAAAATCGAAGAGATCAACGATGCCGCTGCCGCTATCTTCGTGCGGGACGGCTACGCGCAATTCTCCGCCCGGAAGGTTGCCAAGGAGTTGGGCATTAGCCTCAACAACCTCCAGCACTACTGTGGCAACACGGAAAATCTTTGCCGGCAAATGATCAAGGCAAAGCTTGGTCACTTTGTAGAGGCTGTGAATCACCTGGTTGAGAATGCCTCCGCCGAGACACCGATTGAGCGATTGGCCGTTGCCATTCGGGAAAACTCATCAGCGACATTTGATACAGAAACTGGAAAGTTCTTTTTTCAAATGGGAGCTCTGGCCAGCCACGATGAGTCGATCAAGGATTTAATGGTCAGTCAGTACAACCACTTTCTAACCGGCTTCTGCCAGCTGATCACTGAAATCAATCCCCAGTTACCAGCGGACAAAGTCCGGACATACGCTGCTCTGATCGCGACGCAGATAGAGGGTTTTTTTTTCTACCAGGATCAGCTGAGCCCAACGTCGGGGATCCGTGAACAGATGGTTGAGACCACGATCTCATTTTGGACTGCCACCTTGACGCGTTCAACTGCAGATGACTCTGCTTAGCTAGGTGAGTGCGCCCTCGCATAAGAAGGCGCAAAGGTAAACAGATCAGACTTTGAAGTGGCCTACTTTTTCTTCAAGAGTCTTCGCCATCTGATCAAGGTGCATGCTGACGGTTTCTAATTCTTGACCGTTCACGGCCAATCTCTGGGTGAAGTCCCTGATGTTGCTGACGTTTGCACTGACTTCATCAGCCACGTTGCTTTGTTCCTCTGTAGCCGTCGCGACCTGTAGGGTCATGTCATTTATCCTTCCTACTCCCATGCTCATCTGCTGAAGGGCATCCCCGACCTTGGCGAACTCTTCAACCGTCGTGCCTGTCAGTGAGTGGCTTTCGCTCATTGCAGCGACCACATTAGAGGTGTTCTGTTGAAGAGCTTCAATGACTAGCTGGCTCTCAGCTACCGAATCTTGGGTGCGCCGAGCTAGAGTTCGAACTTCGTCTGCGACAACCGCAAATCCTCGACCAGCTTCGCCAGCGCGAGCGGCTTCGATGGCGGCATTTAATGCGAGTAGGTTTGTCTGTTCGGCGATCCCCCGAATGACCTCCAGAACGGAACTGATCTTTGTGCTGCTGTCGGCGAGCGCCCTGACCTGGGACATGTTCTGGCTCATGCCATTGGACAGTTTATGAATTGTTTGCCTCGCGCTGACAATGATTCGATCAGCTTGTGATCCCGCGTCATTACTATCTTGCGCGGCATCGGCGGCAGATGCGGTATTCCGGGCCACGTCCTGCGCAGTCGCCGCCATTTCGGTAGAGGCTGTAGCTACCTGATCAACCTCATTGGCTTGGGCGTTCAATTTGGCGCGAGATTCTTGTGCTATTGCGGACGCGTGCGTTGCGGCCTCACGAGTTTTCTGGGCTGTGGCTTGGATCTCCTTTATCAGAGGATGCAGTTTGTCTAGGAAACGATTAAACCATCCTGAAAGCTCACCAAGTTCGTTAGGCTGGCGGTAGTTGATCCGCTTGGTCAGGTCGCCGTCACCGCTCGCGATTTCCTTGATCATGAGCGTGATAACACTCAATGGTTGAAGCGATTTGTGGATGACTACCGCGCTTAACAAAAGACCTAATGTTCCGAGCAGCGCACCGAACATAATACTTTGCCACATACCTGAACGGCGTCGTGTATCGAGCTGGTCTGCCAGCTTGTCAGCAGGTGCCATCAATCTATCCCATGGAACGTCGATCTTTACGGCCCAAGATGCTGACTCGCCAATAGGAGAGAACGGCAGTAGCAATTGAAAATTGTCGCGTTCGCGAGCAGCTGATATCCCAGAGGCAAATGTTCGAGCCTGAAGCCGCGCCCCATTTTCGGGCCACACCTCAGAAGCAAATTTTCCAGCTGATTTCGCCGAGGCGCTGTTCGCAGCGATTACGCCCAAGTCGCTCACGATGCTGACCGTCGAATGTCCGTCGTAAATATCTTGGGAGAGCATTTCGCTTTGCTCTTGAAGATCATTCAGACTCAAATCGACCACCAGCACACCGACATACTTTCCCTTTTCCAAGTAGGGAACGGCAAGCGATACGAGACCTTGAGTTTGGCCATTCAGAGTGTCGAAGTAAGGGGCAGTAATGCAGGGCTTAAGCGTACTTTTCGAGCAGCTATACCAATAATTCATCGGTTGGCCGCTGGCATTCGGTTGATCGCCGTTAATAGTTTTTTCGTCTAATGCTGCTAATTCGAAGGTAGTGCTGCCGTAACGAGAGTAGTAGGTTGAGAAACGGCCAATCTCGTTTGAACCGAACTCTGTCTTACCTTTGAAGCTTTCATCTACGCCACCTGCTTGATTGGGTTCAAAAGCTACGTATAGCCCCAAGAAGGCAGGGTTGGCCTCAATTGCTTGATGAATGCTTTTGACCATGTCTTGCCGCAGGTTCCCGGCGCTGATCCGACCCTCTGTAAACTGATCTCGAAGCGTACCCATCTGCAGAGCTACCTGCTGAGCTAAGAGATTGGCATCGCTGAATTTTTTCTCTATACGAGCTTGCTGGGTTTTGCCGTTGCCGATGAGCTGATCGCGAGCTGCGACTTCTAGTAGAACACTGCTCTGCGTTCGGATTTCATCTGAAGACACTTTTCCCTGGTAGACGTTGAGTGCAACAACGCTCGCCAGTGTCGTCACTAAGCATAGTCCTGCTAGGACTAGCATCCTGAACTTCATTGAATACATCGATAGCATTAGCAACGCCTCTGTTGGGCGCAGTGAGCTGCGCGCATTGCATAAAAAAGGGCGTCTAGAAGACGCCCTGAGGGAAACGAGATGTTGGACTTCGCTTGGACTGGCCTCATCGCCGGGAAACAGATTTGGCGCCTAGAGGCTGACCTTCATTGTTCCAGGTGCAGGCTGTGGGTCGAGTGTGGGACGGCTGGTGATAGCCGTTCCTTTGGTGTAGTTACCTTTTCCCATTGGAGCCACGATGAATCGCACAGCTAAGTAGTACGAAGCTCCAGAGATGGCGATTACTGGAATGGAGGCTCCCAGGTAACGAAACCATGGATGCATCGCAACCGTTACGGGGTCATACAGCGCCAGGTAGCCAATCACCGCCACGATGCTGATCACTACCGCTGCCCAGTTCACGCCACCCCAGTAGGCGTAGTGGCTGTTGCGAGTCGCGAAAAGACTTGGAGCATCGAGTTGCTCGCGTCTCAGGATGAAGTAATCAACCAGCGTGATCCCGGAGATACCCACAAACATCACGCCGTTGTACGACAGCCAACTCATAACCTTGGACAGCAACCATTCGGTCTCGAAGGCGAAGTACACACCAGGAAGCAGGAGGAGTGCGAGAAGCAGTTCCCATTTTAATCTTGCGAAGAATTTGACCTGCTGAATTGAAACCCCAGCCAGGTAAATCATCACAACCATGGTGGCAATGTTCGCCGTCAGAACGATGGTCATCACAATCGAGCCGAACACCGGCCCGCCTACCGCGATCATCCAAATCGTTGGGTCATAAGTGCCCGCACTGATTGCGGCGAGGGCCGCGACGGTGGAGACGACCGCCGCTCCGAGGATGCCCACGCCAATGATCGAGGGGCCCATGACATGATTTTTGCTTTTGACAAGGCGGGTGAGACCACCCATGACTGGCCACCAAGTCATGGCATTGGAAACGCCAAACTCAACGGCAAGTGCCAGGCCCTGGACGGGATCATGCGAAAGCATCTGATCTGGGGCCACTTGGTTGTGCCACAGGTTTTCGAGCCCGAATTTATGCACCAGGATGCCAAACATCACTAGGGTGATCAGCATGTGCAGCGGCCCGATAAAACCATTGAGACGTTCAAAAAACTTCGGCCCTTTGCATGCAATAAACCAGACAAGGAGCAATGCAGCCAACGCAACGCCAATCACTAGGTGCTCATGTGAATCGCCGGTTACCTGGCTTCCTGTGACGGTGGCGGCGACGTTCGCTGCTCCCCTGGCGGTCAATGCTTCAACCACGTAAGACCAGCCAATCAAGGTTGCAAGCAAGCCAAATAGGGGAACGATGATCCCTCTGTAGCCGAAAGAAGCTTTGGCTGTATCAATAGGGTCGGTACCGTATTTGTAGCTGGGCACTCCCGAAGCGAGCGAAACCAATGCCATGCCGATGATGAGGCCGATCACATACCCCATCACTCCGAGCCGCCAATCCCCTACATACGGTAGATAGCTGCCTATGAGGAATGCCCATGTTGCAGCACTGAATGCGCAACAAGTCCAGAGAAATGAGCCGTAGGTTTTGTACACCCGGTTACCTGACAGAACTGGCAACCGACCCGCGAGGGCTTCTTGTTCGACGCTATGTGAAGTGCTCATGCGTTTGCTCCTACAGCCAGCAAGGTACCGATCCAGAGAACAGCACCTAAGAGAATCCATATAGAGGCTTCTCGAACGAGCGACGCAGCGCTACTCCAGCATTCGGAAGAGGTGTGCTCAGGCTGGTTCATGGCCTCCAGTTGCTTCAACAGATCCGTGTTCAAGCTTTCGCTTGTACTCATCATTCCTGTGCCGTGTTCAACGTCAGCTTTGCTCATGTCGTTGCTCTCTGGACGAGTTCTTACGATGCCGTCCGCTTTGGCTGTTTTAGAAAATTATTATGGCAGCGGTAGTAAGTGTTTCTGGACGCTTTGTTGTTGCTTCCCTTCGATGGTCAGAAAAGCTGTTCAATTGCGCCCTGTATTCAGCCTACGCTTGGCAGCAGTTACCTCGTATCCATTTTTGGCAATCCATTCTGAGACTTCCTTCTATTGGCAACCTCTTTGCGATTTGCCGATATTGGCTACGGCCAAGCCCTTCCTTAACGCTACGTTGTGGGCTCAGCCTAAAAAATATGGAGTACAGCCATGAGCAAAGAAATGCGCATTGTCGTTATTTCTGGAGCTGGTTCTGGAATCGGCCAGGCGACCGCCGTCCACTTTGCAAAGAATAATTTCTGTGTGATCGGCTGCGACCTTTCGCAATCAGGCTTGGAAGAGACAGCCCAAAAGATCGGCGCCGGCAGCTTTCATGCACAGGTCGTGAATGTCTCTCAAGAGGACGAGGTACGAGGGCTATTTGAGTTCGTCAAACCCTTCAACCTTGCGCTTCATGCCGTGATCCCTTGCGCGGGTGTTGCTCGCACGGGACTGGTTCATGATTTGGCTAAGGAAGACTGGGAATTCATGCTGGGGGTGAACCTCACTGGTACCTGGTTAATGTCGAAGTATTCGATGCCGATTTTCATGGAACAGAAAGGCGGCGCTTTCGTTGCCGTAGGATCCGACGCATCAGTGCGTGGTGCATCGGGATATGCGGCTTACTGTGCATCTAAACACGGTGTACTGGGGCTTGTGCGGTGCCTGGCGCTGGACTATGGGCCTTGGGGAGTACGTACCAATGCGGTGTGTCCAGGCTTCGTACAGACTCGGATGATGGACAGCTTATTTGCGGAGGCGAGTGACCCTGAAGCCGAGATGAAGTCTTACGCTAAAGAGGTGCCTTTGGGCAGATTTGCTCAGCCTGCTGAGGTGGCGAAGGTCATCTATCACCTGGCTTCCGAGGAAGCCAGTTACACGAACGGGATCGTTTATTCTCTGGATGGAGGAGCGACCGCTGGGCATTTTGGCTAGTCAGGTTTCGCGAGCATTTGGGTAGTTTCTTCTCGGATCTGCGGTTGAGAAGTGAGTAAATTCGCACCAGTCTGGGTCATCCGACCCAATAAAATGCAAGCTCGGTATCAATTAAAAAAAACGCAAAGTCTAAAGCGGCTTTGCGTCTTTTTTTGCTTGGCCTGCAGCGCGCGGTTTAGGTACCTCTCTGCGCATACGCGGGGAAGAAGAAAGATTTTGACGGATGGGCGGCATGAAGCTTGCTTAGAGATATATGTCACTTAAGTTAAGCGAGATTTCATGATGGCCATGCACACACCTCAGAACGACACCAGGTTTCGGTTTATGGAGTCGCATGATGCGTTTGAGCACGCTGGTGGCCTGAACGAATGGGACGACAATCGTTACCATCAGCTTGAGAAGAAAGCTCACTTCCATGGTGCTATTGCGAGCCATTCCATTGCCGGAAAAGTGCAGGTTACTCGCGAGACCATGGACAGTCCCTGTGTCGAGCAAATATGCCATGTTCCACTGGATTCGATAGTCATCGTTAACGTGCGATCCGATGAGGATGTGCTTCTCAACGGCAGGTACGTTAACGCCAACACCTTTCACATTTCGTCTGGGCGCTCTTTCCATGCGGTTGCAAAAGCGCCTATCGAAGCATTGATGCTTACCGTCAGTAAGGCTGCTTTTCTTGAAACATTCAAAACTGAAGCTTTCCTAAATATCGAGTCGAAGCCATTCGAGCGATTTATTCAGCCCTCTACCGAAACTCAGATCGATTTTGAGCTGAATCTAAAATCACATCTGAGTAACGTCCAAGCAGGAATCGGGCAAGATCCATTCAGTTCGAGTCTGGATAAGGTTTTTAGCTGCGTCCAAGAAATTTTGGATTTTGAAACTTCTACTCGGCTCGTCATTCCTCCTTCGACACGGACATACATCGTCGAAAAGAGCTGTGAATTTTTCGCCCACCATGTCCAGGATGAAGACATTGGAGTGCTAGACCTATGTAACCACCTCAGGATCAGCCGTAGAACGCTTCAATACAGTTTTGAAGATGTATTGGGCATGACTCCACTGAACTATGTAAGGTCTGTGCGACTGAACACCGCACGAAAACTGCTGATGTCCTCACCGCAGGAGACAATTCAAGGCGCCGCGCTTGATGCGGGCTTCAGCCATCTGGGTAGATTTTCAAAATACTATCAGGAGTTTTTCGGAGAGCTACCGTCTCAAACTGTAAGCAGATTGGGCGCGCACCGGCGTCATCATTAAAAGCCCTGAAATGTAAAAAGCCGGCTCTTTCGTAGCCGGCTTTTTATTGCCCAATCCTTAGCCCTTTGCCCCTGCCACCAGATATTGCGAGTTGAAGCCCAAGGCACCGTGACCAGCATCCTGAGCAATCTTGAGGTCATCCGCGAGTGCCGAGATATGACTGGCCCGCAGTCCGCTTGCCTTAAGTGCATCGCGCCACTGAACAACGGCATCCAGATACACGTCCACAGTTGCCTGGATTGTGCTGAAATCGTTGGCCTCGATCTCCTTGATGCTCTTTTGCACTTTATAGCGCAGCAGATCCAACATCTTGTCGGCGAACTCTGAAAGTTGGCTCGCACTGACGCCCTGAGTCTTGGCATACGCCGCTGCCTCGAGGAAGCCGGCCAGGCCCACGGCGTAAAAGCTGCCCGTCATCGCGGCATCAACGATAGGTGGCACAGTCAGGTCTTCACCGGTGTAAATCGTGCCTTGTGGCGCCATCGGTTTAACGGTCTCTGCAATCTCGTCCCATACGGCTGGATCACATGCGTATTGAATCGCTGTGTAAGGGCCGCCAATCAGGTCAGGGTACGAAGAGATAGCTGCGTTGATAAAGATCCCGCCGCGACTTTCTACGAGGTTACGGAAACGTTGTCCGTCTTCCGGCATTGAGGTGCTGAGATTAGCTACAAAGCGCCCAGCCAAATCGAGCGCCTCAATATTGCTTTCGATAAGCGATGCACCACCAGCTGCGCTGCTGATGATCATGATAGTGAGCTCACTTGCATGAACCGCATCCACGAAGGAAGATGCAAGCGTGGCACCTTTTTCTACTAAAGGCTTAGTGGCTTCAGGGCGACCATCCCAGACTGTGACTTTTCGTCCTGCTGCGAGCAGCGTGCGTGCGAGGCCGGAACCCATCAGGCCAGTACCGATTACCGTTATTGTTTTAGCCATCTTCTTATTCCTCATGTGGGCGAGCAGCGCTCGCCGGGTTATCTACAACCCGAAAGCTAAGCTCTGAAGCTCTAAGGAAATAGCCATTTTCGGCAACTCTGCTTTTTCGTCCTCCTGCCGTGAGTCAGATGCGCCTGTTGCCAATTCTGGATAGGACGAACTGAACCCCAGATGTAGCTTGTGCCCACCGATACCCACAATCCGTGAGGCCTGAAATGAACCAGATCCAGAAACCACAAGACGCTTATGTGCAGGTTGACCAAGTAGAGTGGCAGGAGTTTCCAGAGCAATTTCATACCGGCGGTGTGAAGTGGAAGCTACTCCATGTTTCTCCTGAGTTTGGCATCTGGACAGTGATGTTTTTTTGTCCGAACGGCTCAATTTTGCTGCCGCACATTCACCATGGCCCAGCGGAGGGCTACGTCTTCGACGGCATTCTTGAATTGCGTGGTGGGCCAGAAAATGGCGGTGCGCTCTGCGTCAAACACGGTTTTCTTTATGAGGCTACCGGTGCCGAGCACGAGGAAACCAAGATGCTCGCCGACACTACTTTCATCCTTCAGATGGTCGGCCCAATCACCTGGAAAACCGCCGACGGTAAAGACGTTAATCAAACCTGGTCTACCGCCCAAGATTTGTGGGATCAGCAAACTGCTGCCTGAATTCCAACCATCTGGCTGAAACGTCTGGAGTGCGCACGATGAGTATTTTGTTTGTTCTAACTTCCCACAAGACACTCGGTGACACCGGAAGGGAAACAGGGCTGTGGCTTGAAGAGCTTCTAGTTCCTTATTACAGATTCGTCGACGCCGGTCTTCCTGTTCGCCTTTCCTCCCCAAAGGGAGGCAATGTCCCAGTAGATCCCGCTTCGGTAGACGCTCTGAAGGGCAGCCCTCTTTACCTGCGCTATGAGTCTGATGCGATTTTGGCAGAGCGAATGAGCTCCTCAGCCAAGCTTTCGTCTGTATCGGAATCTGACGTAAGCGCGCTTATTTATCCGGGAGGACATGGCCCTCTGTGGGACTTGCGCGATAACCCCCATTCCGTAGCACTTATCGAGTCGTTCATTTCCTCAGGCAAGTCTGTTGCCACTATCTGCCATGCGGGTTGCGCACTGCTTGATGCTCGAAAAAGCAATGGACGCCCGCTGGTCGAGGGTGTCCAGGTGACTGCATTTAGCGACAGTGAGGAAGCAGCTGTAGGCCTAGAAAAGGCAGTTCCTTATCTCGTCGAAACCGACATGAAAGCGCTTGGAGCGGTGTATTCGAAGTCCGGTGATTGGGAAAGTCACGTTGTCGTCTCCGGATCGTTGATCACTGGTCAGAATCCAGCGTCTTCTCTGGGCGTAGCCGAAGCAGTGATCAAGCGCTTGAAAGCCTGAATTCCACGTCAGATTGCCACCTTTAACCTTATAAAAATGCCACGGGATACCGACTGTCATGAGCTTCGTAAAAACGAAAGAAGAGCTTCAGGAAATTCAACGAATTCTCTCTGAAGGGCGTTGCACAATTGAAGCCGTATCGATTGAGTTCGAAACGACTTTCGAATTCTTGCGGTCGGTGCTACCTCCTTGTTTTGATCTGCCTGAAACACCTACTGCCATCGCCAGCATTTCACGTTGGCAGAGTGAGCTATGTGGCGAGTTCGACTGCGGAATCATTTCGCTCAAATGTCGATACAAAGAACTCGAAGGCACCACCATGCTCGTGTTGATTGTGAGCGGGGATATGCCAGTCACGATCGGTCGTGAGATGTGGGGAGAGGCAAAGAAAACCGGCATTGCCCAAGTCTATATGGATGGTCATGAGGCTTACGGCTTCTGCGAGCGTAACGGCACACGTTTGATCGAGATTGATGCCGAATTTGGGGACGACCTCGGCCCTTCAAGCAGTGAGAGCTACGATTTTGAAATCAAAGCGGTGCCTCACTCCACTGGCTTTGGTCTTCAGCACGATCCGATTCTGAACTGCATGAAAAACCAGGAAAACCTTCGAGTAAAGCGTGAAGGTAAAGGGACTCTTAGGCTGAATGGCACGGCGCTGGATCCACTTCACACCATTCCAGTCGTATCGGTTGGAACGGCTTATTACACCGAAGGTGAGTCGAGTTGGACTGTACCGCGCTTGGACGTATTGCCAGACCGGGAGGCTTATCTGCCTTTCATCTATGGGCAAAAATTCGACGATTTCCGTCTGTTCCGTAAGCCGGCGCGATTTCAAAAATTGAGCAAATAGTACGGATCCACTTACTCAATGTTGCAATGTGCGCCCGCGCCACTGTGCTCAAGCAGCGGTACCAGACGCGGCTTGAAATTGAGCAGATACATCCTGCGTTTCGGATGTTTTTAGGCGCCTGAAAAGGCGCCTTTTTTTCGCAAAACATGCTTGTGTGCTGAAAAAAAACCGGCATGTGGGCGTCGTGACTCGCATGGTTTAGGCGCACCTGCTCAACTTCGGTTTTTTTATTCGCGCTAGCGAGCTTCCTGATAGACCGAAGTGATTTCGGGATGCGCATTCCTGATTTAAGAGACCGGATCATTTAAAAGGGTGAAATATGTCTGTAACGACGCTAGGTATAAAGTTTGATGAACAAACACGTGCCAGGTTGAAGGCCGCGTCAGCAAAGTTGGATCGCTCACCTCATTGGTTCATGAGAAAAGCGATTTTAGAACTGATTGACAAGGTTGAGGCCGGGGCAGAAATCGAAGATGTTGTTGGTTTCGAACTCTTAGAGAAAGATTCATTGCGCCATAGCATAGCCATGCGGCGTCGTTTAGACAGTGCCTTTTAAGTCTAAATTTTAGTTTCTAAGGCGGGTAACGCAATTTACGCGTGGTAACGTTGCTTTCTGAGATCAATTCAGCGGTTATTGTTCAAAATGGAAAAATTCAACGCACCGGCTAAACAAAGCCACACAAGGTAAGGAAATAGGATCAAGCCGGTGATCACGTCAAGCTGCAAAGCCATAACCATCATTACAGCGACCACAAGCCAAAGTAGCGTGAGGATCACCATGCTGGCGAGAACGCGTTGAGCACTGAAGAACACCGGTGTCCACAACGTATTAAGCGTGATCTGCGCAGCCCATAAAGCCAGCACTACGTGGCTTCCAGGTATTTGGGTCAGCCGGTATCCGGCCCAAGCGAGTAAAAAATAAATAGTCGTCCAAGCGACTGGAAACACCCAGTTGGGCGGCGTGAAGCTGGGTTTAGCGAGAGACTCATACCACTGGCCCGGTTTGAAAAAAATGCCTGTGCTTGCCGCAGCTCAGCATGCGAGGAGAAAAATATAAAACGTCATCATCTTTCCTTAGCTGAGGTCAGTTGTCTTGAGTTGCGAAGCCATGTCCGCAGCATTAAAGGGAAGACGCCTGGTGAAGTAAAAAGTTTGATTGGTTCGTTCAAATCATTCTGTGTGGGAGTCATCGCATACCCATAGCTAAGCTGCGTGCGACCTAGATGGTAAGTCGCTCCTTCGGGCCAATGGCCCCGGCTCACCTAATCACCCGAGCATCATCCTTGATGATGGATGCAACGTTCCTGGCATCGTCGATCCCTCGGTGATAGGTATCCAAGCCCTCAATGTCGTAGCGCCCATCGCTTTGCAGCTCACGGGCCAACAAGAGCCAATTCATCATCTGAGCGCCTGCCTGCGACATGCGGTTCCAGGCCGCCTGTTGCCCGGTGGTATGGCCGTCCTCCTGTGCGACGAACTGTATCACTGTAAAAACGCGCGAATTGATATGACCTATTTGAGAGGCTTCGAAGGAATCGGAGGCCTGGTGGGTGTTAGGATCGACTCTCGGGAAATCGGTTGGATGATACGAGGCCTCTCATGTGGGCCCGGGTCGTGAAGCACTATAGATTTGTTCGCATTGGCCAGTAGAGAAAGGTTTTAACATGGCAGTGAGGCTGGAGTTCTTAACTCAAGATTCTGAAGAGGTCGCATTGGCGACACGCTATTGGTCGATGGACGACGAAGGGGCATACCTCGAGCGGGTTGCCGATATGGTGCCGTTTCGAGATATCCAGCAGTCTGGTCAGATCGCCAAGCGCGTTCGTGAATTCTGCATAGCATTTGACGAGAACCAAAGGTGCTGTCTATGCGGCAATCCGCTAGCGGTCAATGGTCGAGCGGAGGTCAAAAAGTTTTACCAAATCTCTTCGTCACCTTGCGAGAGCTGCGCCTACGACCAGCGCCAGAAACTCGCTGAACAGCAAGCGCGGGAGCAAGATCAGGTCAGCAAAATGTTAGCGGATCTTGCTAAGCGAAGCGCCTCCATAACGCTCAACTATGCCGAGCTACCAGATGATGTCGTACTGGTGCTCCTTGCAATCAACGCTTTGGTGGCGCCACGCCTTGCCGAAGGTACTTTTGGCATTGGCGACTGTGAGGATTTGGCGCCTCAGAATGGTGACGAGCTTGTGATAAAGCTCGTGAGTAAGCGGTACCTTGTGCAGGATTATTCCGCTGCGAAGCCCGGAACCTACTATCTCAAGGAAGGTGATCTTTGGCATAAGACCTATCAGCTGGAGCTCTTCCTGCCCCCCGACGTCATTCATGGACGTGGACTTGGCGCACTTAACTTCCTGCAAGAGCGCGTATTTTCAGACACCGAGGCTCTGACAAATCTCTGGTTGGATTATGCGGTCGGCGATGTCCTGCACTATCTCTTTGATCAGTGCAGTACGTACAACCACGATCTAGATCAGGATGCGGTCGACAAGGTCAAGAGCACAGTCAGGCATGCTTTGCATACCTACAGCGTCTCGCAGTTGTGGTCGCTCATGTGGAGGGTGGTACGAGACGCAGCGAGTCTTGCAAATCGCGAGTACTACAACCGACCTAAGGCGACTGCCACCATCCCCAATAAGATCAGGAAATTGCTGGAGGCTGCGGATCAACAAGGCGGAGTTATCAAATCCTGGGATCGGCCTCAAAGTCATATTGCTGGTTCACTGGGAATGGTGTTTTCGAACCTCTTCGGGATCGATGAGCATTCTCAAGGCGCGGACGTGATCGCTAGTTTTAGCCGGCTTGGTTCTTCCAGCGGTACTGGAAGCAGTGATGAGTTGCGCTCCCTGGCGGATGGATTTATGCGTCGCGCTTTGGACGGGCCAGATCCATGGGTCGCCCTAGAGCATTTCGCAAACAACATCCGTGCTGGGTTGACGACGGAAGAGGCGATCTTGGAGGTTGTGAGCCAACACGTCGATGTGTTCGTTTAAGCCTCCCTCATTCTCACTACCGTTCGTTCTACAAGGATGTACCCATGCGTCTCTTCGCAAACCCTTTGCTCTGTAGCAATGCTCGCCACCTGTGCCGACTTTCACAATTGGACGCCGTAACAAAACGGCTCAGCGCGCATTGCGGCCAGCGATCGCATCCTCATCTCAACGCCATTGGATGGTGAGTACGGCTATCATGTGAGTGCTCAATCACGTAGGTATCCATCATGGCTACTGCCACTGTGAACGCTAAAGGCCAAATCACCATCCCTGCCCAGGTACGGGCTACTCTTGGCCTGCGACCAGGAGACGAAATCGAATTCGTCGATCTGGAGAATGGTCAGTTCGCCATCGTGGCAGCATCGTATTCCGTTGAGCGACTGAAGGGCATGATTCGCAAGCCGAAGGTCATCGTGAGTATTGATGACATGAACGCCGTTTTTGCGCGGAAGGTGTTAATACTCGTCGATAACCTTTCACATGGCGAAAGGCTTGTTAGGTTTGCCTCGCGTTTCATTCCTGGCCGGCTTCTGAGAAGGGTTGTTGCTATCGCGTTTCGGGCCTAAGGCTCGGCTCGTCGAATGACTGCTTTATTTCACCTCGGCGTTGCCAGGCTGTCCGCTACTCCAAGCTTCAGTGAGTTCGTCTATTCGACTCGCTCGAGCGATGAACTCATTTGAAGAATTGCTCGAGCACGTGGTCACGACTCGCAAACCGATTTTCCTTGATGGAGAACGCAGGACTGTGGTGCTCATTTCAATGGATGAATGGAAATCGACTCAGGACAAGCTCATTACTCGGGCTCCGTCAGACCTCTAGAGCTCGTTCGCGATGACCTCTATGGTTTCATTGAACAGCGTGATACTCATATTGCAGCCGAACGTTCTCAAAAGTAGCACCTGCCTCAGTAACCGAACTCGCTAAGCAGTTTCTCCAAAAACTCGCACCGCGTTTGGACGACGCTCAAAATCAGACAGTCGCAGGCGGTCTTTCTCGTCGGCAAATGCCCGACGTTCACCAAACAGTGGATGTATCCTTCGGCTCTACCTTTTGCCATGAGCAATGCTTCACTGGCTGTGCTTTGGTAAATGTGATCAGTGATGAGCGAGACGACTAGAAATTACAACCTGCGTACCATCGACATGATCCCATTGACTGCGTAATGTGCGCAGGTGCCGCTGTCGTCTTCGCTTGCCATGCGGAAGTGCTCAATGCGATACCATCACTTATTCCCGTACCTTTAGAGCCAAAGAAGCATGACCCTCGATATACCGAATTTAGTATTAAACCTTGGGATCTCTTTTGTCGCTGCGTTAGCTGGCGCTTATGCAGGTGCTAGAGCAGCAACTCACTGGCAAGAAAAAAGAGAAGATAAACAGAGGGACGCTGATAAAGAGGCAGCAATACTTAAAGCGATGATTTTGTGTCGGCATTTCGCCGAAATAGCAAATAAAATCAAGTTAAAGATAACAAGTGATAAGAGAAAATTAGAGTGGTACGAAGTTAATATCGTTGACGTAACTATGTCTCCCGCACTAGAGCAAGACACTCCAGCACTCCTGTCACACTTAGGCAGAAAGCATGGCGACTTGGTCGAAAGCTTGATTCATGCTGAGTGGGTCGCCAGATCAACATTCGCTGTCTCACGTACTCGCGACAATGAATATCGCGACTTGCAAAAATTTCTAATTGAAAAGAACTCCCCACAAAAAATAACTAAAGATGATGCTGTATCTCTAATAGGAGATGCATGGGCTGCAAAGCTGGACTCATTAACCAAAGAGCTCCATGCGGTAGTTGATGCTGCTATTGAACAAAATAGAGTCTGCCATAACGATCTTTTAGACTTGCTGCCAGAGGATCGGATAAAAGTAAGCATGTTGGAAAAAATAGAGCCAACAATTTGAAATAAAAAACAAACAAAAACTATTCAATACTATTTAGTAAATGTCGAATTTTTTTGTTTGTGAAATGTCGAGTGAGACCGAGAGATGCCTGCCACTGTGTAGCACTATCCATTCGGGCAAATGCCCGTCAGTGCAGGCTTCCATTCCGGTGATGGCCTGAATACGCCGCTTCTTGGCGAAAGACGAATAAATCAGAGTAGCGAAACTACACTCGTCTGTACGAGGCTCCCTGATCTTCCTGCATAATTCCGTTGTGTGGTTTACTAATCCTAATGGATTTTGTGCGCCACGCTATTTTCAAGATGCAGCAGGAATATAGGGATGGTAGAACACGGCTCCGCCATCGTCGTTTCTTGGCTGACTAAGTGACGTTGGCTTATTAAAGAGGGGCCCAAGGGCCCCTCTAAATTCCGAAAGGAAGAAAATATTCGGAAATAGGTCTTTTACTTTGAACTCAAACATCTACACCATTTTTAAATAGCTTCATCGAAACTACAGAGGTATGAGGGGTGACGAAGTCATCTCGTAGCTGAAATGCAACCGATGAGCCTGCGTATACAAGGGCATCTAAAATCCCCATAACAGCAACTCGAAATTTTTCAGTCTTCTTTAATGCATGGAGGTTTTCGAATAATAGTCGCGATAATATGGCGTCAAGATGCCAGCGGATATTGGTGTCTGTCAGAACTGCCTCACCTAAGCTGTCAGCATATTTATCTGCAATTGAAATCAACGCACTTGGCAATGAATTATCGCCAATCTTGAATAGATATTCAGCATAGCACCCCAGCAGAAAAGATGACTTTTTACACTTCATAAAATGTACATCAATCTCCTCTGAATGCTTATCAAGTTTTGACCAGGTGCGAATCCCCTCATGCCAGTCTATATTAAAGAACGAGCGGCTTAAAAGTTCTCTACCGTTTGTACGTTCATTGTCGACATCCTCTAGCCAGGCGGACTCGCGGATAGCAGTCGCAAACTCCTGCCAGATATCCCAAAAAGTGGATAACTCTCCTAGTTTGTCATATGAAATTATTAAAGAAAGTAGAAGTTTTGCACCTTCTTTTGGGGCTCGTTTTATCTCATTGATTATTGGCGCAATTATTGTGGTTGCTTGTTTTGAGTCACATCTGACAAGGAAGTCACTTAGTGTGTGTTCGCAGTCAAACTCAAATTCATAATTTTGATTTTCCTCATGTTTTTGTCTTTCCTTTCTAGTCATTCCCCATTTTCTTGCGAGGTCTGCTGCGATTTGAGAGAAGACAATATCTGCCAGATTTTCAGATGGGCTGGCGTGATAAATTTTCATTAGCGCTGTAACTAATTGCTGGTCTGGCATCTCGTAAAATCTTAGCCCTTTAAAGTCAGGCATATCCTCGAACCATTTACGATTAACGTCTTCACGTACGTGGCTCAGGACATATTTCCAATGCGAGACCATTCCTCCTCGAGCGTTCCATGGTTTTTTAGATTCAATCTTAATTATTTCATGCCATCTATTTTTTTGTTGTATTAGAACGTTAAGGCAGAGCTTAGTGAGGCCTGTGTTTCCGCCGATTACATGCGTGGCCACTCCTTCTAGGGTCGCCAATCGTACTGTTTCATTGAAGTGTAGTAGTCCATTCACCAGCGAGTTAATAGCACTAGCGTTTTCCATGTCTCTTGAAGCTATGAGTGCTAGTACAGTCGCGCATGAACCACTTCCATTGGAAGGGTGCTTGGCGTGAAGCTCTATAGAGTTATCCCCAAGCAGCGGCCTTTCAATCAGGTTAGAAACAGTCGCTAAACACCACTGGCGGTCTGTTTCGACCATTTCTTCCCAATAATCGCGGATGCAAATAGCTGCGATAACATTAGGAGCCTCCTGGAGAAAACCGTTTCCATCTAGGCCTTCTGGAAATTTCATCAAGATCTGTTGTGCATCGGCAAGTCGTTTCGGCCACTCTTTGGCTTCTTCCAAATGTTGAGGTTTACGATTGAACTGTTTATTTGACCAATTGCTCAGCGAAATATGTTCGAGGAACTGTATGTTTCTAGGGGCAGCTTCGTCAATAACGAGTTGTATGTCATTTTCAAGCGGTTTCATGCCTAGCTGTATCATACCATCGTCTGTTATGTTTCTTACTTCATATTCCCGCTGATCCATACGACTCATAGATAGTCGCCAAACTTTATCATCATCCTCTTGGAGTTCTGGTGCGGGAAGCTCGGCTTTATGCCTATCTAGAATTTTGAATACGTCTTCTCTTTTCTCTGTAAGCTGGAGATTGAGTGCGAGATCCTCGAGATGCCTAACTCTGTGAGGAAGCCCATTCGACGCTAATCTTTCTTGCTGGAAGTGCTTGTCTGCTGCGCTAAAACCTCCCATGGCTAGACTAAAGTTTTCATTTGTACATCTAACAATATCAAGTGCGAAAAAATCTCTGCACCCCAATATGCTGAGCGCGGCATCGCCAGATGTTTTAGGCTGCGCGATACAAACGCTTGCAACTACGGATGCTAATGCGGCATTGTTTGTGTTGCTTAGCAACCATTCCAGCGTGGTACGTAGGAAGGTTTGTACGCTGGGTAAAACGACAATTTCAAGCAACCATTTTTCAAGCGCCATTAAGGCGCATTGTAGGACGCCCGGCATCACAGAGTTTCCTCGGTACGCAACCCAAAGCGCCCCGTTGCAATAGATTTCTCGTAAGGATCCATCCGCCAATGTCAGGATTACTGTTTCCAACGGGTCAAAATAATTATTTTTTTTGCTCGCTTCACTGTAATGAATTACCGCCTTATTCACCAGTTCAGTAATGTAGCGAATTGCACTAGTCGGATGCGTTCTAAGAAGAAATAGAAATGGGCCTTGGTCTGCGGAGGGATTTGATATCCTATATTGATACGTATCATTTATTCCAAAAGCTGATTCGATGGAGTTGTAAGCGCTACGTCTTCCAAAAACACCAAATTCGTCGTCTTCTTTTTCTTCCTTTTTCCATGTCTCTGTAAATATTGCTATTATTTCATTGGGGTAATCACGGCATGCCGCATATGAGCGCCATGGTTTCAGCAACGCTTTGATAAATGTTTCCGCATCGTCGTCATCAGGCTGCAGAGATAAAGCTCGAGCAACAAGATTTTTGAATAGTGAGTCGGCCGATTTTGGGAACTTAATTAACAGCTCTATTGCTCTTTGCTTTTCAGTTTCTTTACCATAGCCACCCCTCACCACTGGTAAAAGTTTTTCAACAAGCTGACCTGCCGCTTCAGTTCCGGGAGGATACGGAGTAATCCAGCTAATGCCACTAGACCAATCCTCAACAAGGCTTAGTACAAGGCTGTAGGAATTTGAAGGATAATCGCCCCACCTTTTATTGATGAACTCAATAAGCGTCGGCCATGCGCTTCCAGATGGAATGCGAAAACTCACATGAGTGTCTTTATCTCTGGAAACTAAAGGTGATACTTCCTTGCACGCAACTCTAACGAGGTTAATTGTACGCTTCAAAAGTTTTGCATTGTCGACAAAAAGTAATTTTCCAAACGTATCTAAAAAGCTTTCTGCCTGCGAAGACTGAAAAACAGATATAAGGGTGTCGTCTTTGAAATGTTCAGAAATGTCCGCATCTGTTGTTACTTGAGTTAGGAAGTCAGTAGTTTCATCGGGATTGGTTTCGAGCATCTCGTGTAACCATTTACGATACGCTCGCCTCAGAGCCGGATAACTGTCGATGGCTTCTTCTAGTTTGTGCGCATTTCCTTCATTTTTTACAAATTGGCTATTAAGCCATTCGATAAGAGCCCAGTCCTCGAATACGTCGTGAGCGGGTGCGAAACGTTGACCGCTTGAATCAACAACGATTAAGCTGTCCACCGCTAGCGCGTTTAGCGCTAAAACATCTTGAACAGATTCTACATATGGTTGTAACGACTTTGCGCGCGCGAGGGATATTTCGGTAAGTGTAACTGCTCGGCGATTTGGCAAACCATCCTTCGCCTGTTCACTTCGTTTCACAACTTGGTTCCATAGATGCTCGCGAAGTGCTCGTTCTGTTTTTGGAAGCGGCTGGCCTTCAGGCCAATTTGTTTCTGCTACGCGCGCCAGGATGAATGGGCTTCTTAATAGCGCCCGGAGGGATGGATTACTCAGCAACGGGAGCAAGTGTGGAAATGAATTTTTTGCCTCGTCCAGCTCTATATCATTGAGCGATGGCACGATTATTCTTTTATAGCTAACACCAGTTCTCGCCAATAGGGATTGTTCAACTGTATCTACGTGGTAGTCGCGACAAGTAATAAATATTCTAATCTCAGGGTTGTCGATGCTAGTGTTTATCAAATCAATGAATGCACCGCGCTCTTCGCCTTCGAGAAGACGCTCTAATCCATCAATAAAACAAATCTTAGCTCCTGGTTTCTGAGCGTCTATTAATGCGCCCCAGGTTATTTTTACCTGGGAGTTAGCCAGTACCTGATCAATATGTGGGAACTTTAGTTCCTCAGCGGCGAAGGCAATCACCTCATTCGTTTGACTTTTTGAAAGTACGTGTTTCTTTGCGAGGACAGACTTTCCACTACCTGCCGCTCCGGCAATCAATATGACATTGGCCGATGTGGATGCCTCATCGATGGCTTTGTCTAAGTCAGATCTCGCAAAAACCAACCCCTTCGCTCCGTCGTCTGAAACGCGCTTGAACACAACCCTCGAGTGTTCATAAATCGCTCTGATTCCGGCACGACTAGCCTCTTCTTTATCTTCTATTAACGCCATCGATAAGGTCGACAGCTGATGTTGGATTGAGCTGAACCCAGCTTGAACCAGCGCTGCGGTTCCAGGATCTCGTATATCTGCTTGTATGCTAGCTGATAAAAATGTAACTGCAGTGAATACCATATCCACAGCCAAGGCTTGGTTCTCACCTGAGGCGTTCATGTAACTGCTGATCAGGAAGTCGCGGTCGCTGGCAACTTCTTCCGCCGAAATAATTTTGGAGGCTGCCAGTTTTTTCAATGTATTGGATATTTTTTTAGAGGATAGCCACTCGCGTACATGTGGTTTTGAAAATGATTCTGGACGGACGATCACGGAGGCGGTAGCAATGAGCGCTTTTGTCCAAAATGGGTCGCTTGCATCAGCAGCGCCTAGCCTTTTAAGCGCGCTGTCTAACAGTCTGTCAGTATGAGAGTCTTGTGCGGCTTCTGGATTTTTCCCCGCTATACGTTCAGCGTTGAGTTTTCTGGCAAATGGCAACCTGGATAGAGCTATTGACAGGGCAGCCTTTATTGCAGCCATGGAAAACATATCAAATCCTTATGTTCACTGATAACGGAAAAAGTCCGGTGCAAAACGATTATGTGACACCGGCGTGACGAGGCATCAGTATCGCTCCGGTGCTATCCCTACCGCGAGCATCCTGTTGATAAACTCTTCATTTTTTACTGATCGGTGCCAGCGCCACATGCGCGTTGTCTCAGACCTCTGAGATGCGTGTTTCTCAATCCGAAACGTCAATCTAATGATGGTAACCGCAAGGCAAGCTGATTTTGATCAATCTTTGATGGTAGGGATGGGAGCATTCCGAACGGACACCATCATCCCCTTCGTGGAAGAGGAACCTTAATAAATTCAAAAACTGGCACGGTTCCGGCACCGTTGAGCATTGGCTGGCCACGTAATTTGGATTGATCAGTTAAAGCCATGTTCCTTCTCCGCATTTGACCGCCCCTACACTCAGGCTGCGAGGGACACGCCGAAACTCAGACCTGGCCCCTCTAGGTCGCCGCGTTTCGGAGTCATCCTTAAAATTACATGGGCAAGAATGTTTCATGCACCACATATCTGTGGGCAGGCAATGTGGCATCATGGAGGGCTGGATATTGCGTCTTAATGGAGACAGTCCATGATATCGACCCTCTCTCACGCTCCCGAAACGCCCTTTGTGCCGCAGCCGGCCAAAGTGATGATACAAGCTCTGATACCAGTCAGTCCGTGGGCAATCCGTGCTCGTGATCCCTCAATGCCTGTGGATTTGCAGGAGCAGATTCTTGAAATGCAGTACCGGGAAGTAACGCTCAAAGACGCTGCCATGAGTGGGAATGCTGCTTACAATGACCTCACTAAAAGTTGGACAATCAACACTAAACGGTCAGAACCTTCGTTCAAGGGCTTGGTTTTCGAAGCGACTATAGCCCGGATGTGCCGAGAGGAGCCTTTCACGGTCGGGAAAAACACGTTCGCCTGGTGCACAAATCGCCGGACGACTCAAGTCACCCAAGAAATGATCATTGAATACGTTCCATTCATCACGGCTGATCGCAGCCTCTTAGGCACAAAGCTCACTGCAAGCTTTTACAACCCGTCCAGTCCCTATGATTTGCACTTTTACCGAGTAAATGCCAAAGGCTCTGCCGAGCTTGCAACTCAAAACGGCACCGGAGTGATTGCCGGCCTGCAGGTGAAGGCCATTCAAGGTAGCGAGCGTCAAGAAATCATCGATCCGCTAATCAGTGGTCGCTATTTTCATGTTCTGACGATGCTAGAGCACCCGAGCGGTGAACACAGCTATGAGGTCTGCAAGCGCATCCTCCTAGGAATGGTGGATAAGGGCGAGATCACCTACTTCGATTACACCGACGTCTCTCGACGTATTACCTACCCCCAAGCGCTCGGTATCCAGCAGTCGCACGTAAACGACTACAGTGAATACATCAGCGTGGTCTTCCGCAACGGCGGCCTCGCCACCCAGGACATGTCAGCTGCAGTCGCCCTTGAGGTCACTGGTGACTACGCAATGAGCTCTGGTGGCATTTTGGTGCCAGACAACCAGCTTGTCTTACCAACCGTGCACTAATCAGCCGCTCGTTGCCTCTTAGTACATACAAGCTACCGCCGTTCAAGCCTTCAACAAAACGACGGTAGCTTGCATTCATTGCGGGAAAGCCTGCTTTCTTGAACCTAGCGTTGGGCTTTCAGTGTTTTGGGTAGGTTCTATGACGCATGGCAATCCTGACGATAGTGTCCATGTGTTTTCGTTGGAGGCCATCGCCCTTGTGGCTGAGATCGAGAAGGTAACTGCGGGCTTATTTGAGATTTACAAGCCGTGTGCTTGACACGAAAAATAAAGCGCTATTCTATCGATTTCCCGGCATTGATCCGGCTTACCTCATCAAACAATCATCACATTACACTCGGGACAACATTTATTACCCTACGCTCCGAGAAAGGTAAAATTTGCTCGGCTGTAATATTAAAATCTCGAATGTATACAATTTCATACGATTTACTTCGAGTAATTGCTCGGGTTACAAATGGGACGAACTCACGGCTACTTCCTGTGAGTATTATAGTTTTTTCAATATAAATTCGCTTTAGGTGTCTCATTGGTAAGAAGTAAGCGAGTTCTGGCTTCAATGCTACAAAATCTTCGAAGCTGATTGATATTACTGAACCTTCAATTTCTATATTAACGGCCGAATCGGTTGCGTCCATGATTGTTCCGTAAGAGAATTTACTTAAACTATAATCTGGCAAAGAAGATAAGAATATTACTCGGTCAAACTTATAGAAATAATAGGGATTGAAGTCAATAATGAGGTTCGATGACGTCGAGATTTTTTTTTGTAAAAGGCGATTGAGCTTTTTAGCTTGTCCGCAAGTCGGGATGCAACCAACTACGTTTGAAGATACGACAAGTCTAACGATATCTTCAATGTTCAGATTGAATGATACTCTAATTGAGTTTGGTGTTGTGAATTGTTGTGTGGAGTTTGACAGGCCTAGGGCTGTTGGTGGAATGATTGTCTTCGGATACTGTGTAGTAAATATGTGAAATAATTTTCCGAAGTAAATGTCACTATGATTGAGTTGAGAACTGTGCAAAATTAGTCGAGTGGAGTTTGTTAGGTGTCCAAACATGACGCACAAATCAGCGTTCGAATAAGTATCTGAGTCTAGTGCCAATATGAGAGTGTCAGGTGGGACAAGCACTGGCGTATCTAGATGTAATTCCTCTATTCCGATAACTTTGACGTCAGCAGGCAGAAGTCCTTTGTAAGCAGACTTAGAGGCAGTGATAGCTAAAATTTTTGCCCCATAAAGTTGATCGTTTACTGATGAGAGAATTGGGATGATAGGTTTGATGTGCGAAGATTGGAAACCGTATACAAGACTAATTTTGAAGTTGATAGAATTGTGTGTCATCATGCGGTACGAGGGGTTAATTGAAGTTCTGAGAAGGAGAAGTATCCTCTCTAGGGCGTTGTTGATTTCATAAGAGAAGAAAGTTGCTCCATGGATATCAGAGAATTTGGAATGCAGATGGGAGCGAATTTCATTTTGTATGAAGAACTCACCCGTGAGCATTACGTAGTCGCGATGTATGATGATTGTGCGATATAGCGCTAACGTATTCAACGCTTCCATAAGGGATGGTAGATCTATATTAAGGTTGTTGCATATTTCTGCTTTTGTAAGAATTGAAATTTCCTGGTGTCGTTTGTGAAGCAAGAGTTGTAGTGTTTTTTGCGGCAGTGTGATGCTACCCTTTGTGATAGAACCACAAAAAGATATGCACATATTTCGCGAGCGCTGGAACCCGTGCATCAATCCAAGCGTTATTCGTTGACTCCAAGAATAATGAATTTTATATGCGTTTTGAAAGCCCACTACCGTTTCAAGTAAATCGGGTGACGCAGCGTCCAAATAGCGCGATAGGCGCTGAGGAAATCTGCTTAAGGACTTAAGCTTTCTAAGGGTTTGGGCTCGATCATCAAGCATCGGAATGTCTTTGCAACATATGTTGAGCGCTGCTGGATAAAACTCAATCGGAAGGGGCAGCGTGAAAAGTGATACGATTTGTGCGCTCAAACTGAAGGGAGTAGTGATTTCAGCTTGAAACGTAGAGCCTCGATAAATTTGATAAGAATGATAAAGTTTTTGGCTGATAGTTGCCTTATATTGCCGATCCTGAGTGGCGCGAATGTATCTGATCAGGTAACCATGTTTAGGTAAGGGTGTTGTTTCCAAAACCAAGATAGTCGTTAGCATGGCTCTATTATCAGCGGTTTGTTTGAAAGTATTAACGACCTTATGTGCTCAAGCTTTTTAATTTCGGCTTTCAGTAATAGATTTTCTGCTGCAAGTCGTTTGGCGGCTAGTTCATATTTATTGGGTTTATTGATTTTGACTTTGGTTGTGCCAATTTTTTGGGAGAGAATGAATGGGGCGTAATAGGTATTCGCCCAGTTTACGAGGCTGATTAATTCCTCTGGCCCTCTTCCTTTATAGAATAATTGTCGGTCAACCGCTGTGTGAATGGCTAATGCAGAAATGTTCAGGCGTGCAGTTTTAGTAATGATCTGGTCAGTTGACTGCAGGTTGCTCAGTAAGTAGAACCTTACTTTTTCGGCAGCCAATGCGTTGCATTTAAGATCGCTAAGAAATGTAAACAGTTCATTTTCTTCCATCACGCCAACTCAAGTAAGATTTCATTTTTGCGCAGTCAACTACTATTACAATAGAACCATCGGCGCTACCGCTGTCGATAACGGATCCATCCTGATTTATTGCAATGCCTAGATCAACTAAGTAGTCAACAACCTGTTTGAGGCATCTACATACCTCCTCGTACTCTTTGAGATAGGTACGGGTTTTGGAAGTTTCCGATGCCGGAATAGTGTTTGTTTTAGGATCAATGCTTTTTAGGATGTTGGTAAGTTTAGTCACTTTCGTGCTCAGATTGGATATCTCGATTTTTTTCAGTTCAACATCACGAGCCAATAACGCCGATTTTTTCTCCGCTCCCTCGAGAATCCCGCTTGCATGCTTTATACCAAAATATTTTTCTAAAATAATTTTCCTGTAGGGGCTGTTCGCGCGAATAAGCATGGAGCGTGAGATCAGTGTCTTTTGGGCAATGTAGTCGAAAAATTCAGTTTGGTTGCTTGGAATCCACCTGCTGGGTAATTCATTCTCAAGCGTATACGAAATTTTTTTAAGATTGTTCTGTATCTTGTTCTTTTGGTAGGATTCAAAATTGTTTATTTGTTTCATTGATCTAACCCCTTCAAATTCAGTGGAAGGGAGCTTCGCAATCTTTCAGAAAGATCTCGAATTGACCAGCGGTTCAATTTCATAACAGATGCAATTTGAGCCAGCAGCACTTTGATTGGCTTGTGTTCATGTTCAAGTGTGGGTTGTATTTTTATTCTCCTGGCTTGTTGCTGGAGGTTTGCCATGTAGTTCGCATTGGAATAGGCTGGAAAGTTTACAGTGTCCAAAAGATTCCCTAAGATCTCTTGTAAAGCGTCAGAGCGATCTAAGACAACGGGGTGTTTGTCAAATATCGCGGGATCTCTGACAAGATATTTATTGCGATCCATCCTATGTTGTTTAAGCGTCGTAAGCAGTATTTCAGATATTTGCTCAAGACTCGCATACTCTAAAATAGTTAGGTTTGCATCCACCCGGTATTCGCGCAGCATTAACTCAGTCTCCCCCGCACTTTCCATACTGGCTACTTTTTCTCGAATTTCTTTTATATGTCGTTCCAAGCTACGCATACGTGCTGAAACGGCTTCGAGGTTATCCAAAGAATATATTGCGTAAGGACACACACCACAGCGACGCGGCGCCCTGGTGATTATCAGGACTTCTCGGGGGCATCTACCGTTGAAGGGGCAGATGCAATCGTCAAAAACGCCGAAATCTTCAATTGCCGTTACAGGGATTAGGTCGTATCCGGTATTTTTGGAGCGGATAAGATCGTTTTCTATGCTAACCATATGCTGCGCTTTCATTGCTTCAGATCTGTTTTCCCGAAGCGAGTTCTGTAAAACTGATCTTGGGTCAGAAGGCTTGATTGGTACACCATTAATAAAGTCTATATCGAATTGAATTTCTTCCAACCGTAGATCGGCAAACTCTAAGGAGCTATCACTTGTGGGGAGTGGGCCACTTGCATAGTGATATGTTTGCATTACATCCAAGTGTCCAGCTTGATCTCTAACTTCGTTAGGCTCTGCTTCTCCTTTTTCCAGCATCCATTTGATCCAAGAGTTGCGCAAAGCATGAGGCGTATGAGGTGAAGTATATTTTATTTCACCTGCCCGTTCACTGCGATGAGAGTATCGCTCTTCGTGGACAAACTGGTATTCTAGATTTTCCGGTGCGATAGCATTCCAGATCAGTTGAAGGCCGCGCAAAACTCTTAGCCATGTATCAATGTAGATGCCGTCGCTGAACGGTGAGTCAGTACTTCCGAAGGGACTTCGAAATAACCATTGCTGAGCTTGATAACTCGAATCTTTATCATTTTCATAGAATGCCTCAGTTGGTGGAAGTTCGCAGATAGTAGTTTGAAAAAAAGCCTCATCATCAAGCCATGGCATTATATAGCGTTGTATTTTGCAGGTATGGTTAAATTTGGTTTTGTCGGTGCAAAGATAAAGTCTTGTCCATTAAGAATTACCCTCGTGGTGTTGGCAGCGGTAATTATTGAGTCCCAACCACTGTGCGCCTTGAAGCCGTTGCCCTGCGAACAGACCGATAGCGATCATCCTGAGTGAGGATAACCAGGGTAAGTTCGTATAGATTAGCTCGTTGTCCTTCAGGGCATTGTGATAGTTATCCCATTTCCAAGAATAAACGTTTGGGATGGTTAGAAGTGGAATTTCTATACGTTTTCTGTTTTCTTTGGGATCATTGGTTTTAAATGAAGTTGCCAAGCCAAATTTATTTAGATCTATCCATTCGGAATGCGCGATTTCATTTATCTCGTCCGTCGTATAGTTGTTATTCAAAATATTGTTTCTGAGATCTATCCCTATTTTGTTGAGCGCAATTGTATAGTGTCTTAATATTCCAACACTGAAGGCTGGCACTACTACTTTCCCAGTGCCAGATCTCGGGCCACTGCCAGGAGCATCCTCTAAGTTTATGGGATTCGTAAAATTCTCGTCAATTTTATATAACCCGGCGGTCGAAAGTTGGTCTCGATAGGTTATGCAGTATTCAAAAAATGAATATACGGACTTGACGAAGGCAGACGAAGCTTTCATGTTACAGCTTTCTTGGTATAGTGTCAGCAGCGGTTTGGGTACTGCACCAAATTGCTCCAGAAACGCTGAGTCTGGGGATATAATACAGTTCCAAAATATAACTGATAAGAAGTCGTCTATCTGCAGCGGCTGCTCTATAGCAGAATTAGGATTCTCACTAATCCAGCTAGGTATGTAGCAAAAAAGATAATCACATAGTTTGTATAGTGGCCCGAGCAGTTGTTTTTTATAACCTTTGGAAATTTTTCTTTTGATGAGGTATTGATAGTAGGATTTAAATAGCGGTAACCAGCCTGCAGAAATGGTCTTGGTTTCTGTAGCGTCCCGAGAGAGATAGCCGTCGACCTCTAGCCATTCAAAGTTTTCACGTGAACGCACAATTATATTTGCAAAATTATCTTCCGGGCTTCCTTTAGTATATATTATAGAACGTTGTGTTTTACGAATTCGAGCATTTTGCGCATTCATTTGAAAGCGTTTTTTTTCTTTTGTCGAAGTTCTATAATAGCTTTCAAATTCTTCGGGGGTCTCGAAAGCGTAATTGTCGTACTTACTAGCTCCGGTAGTTGCCATGAATTCTTGGAGTAGTTCAAACTGCCCGGGGCTGAGCTGCTTGGGATAAAATGCTACAAATGTCTCAAGCCACGAAAGAAGCGTGTAATGTTGGAGAATTCCTGATGTTGTTGTTTTGCCGCTAATTTCTCTTTTTAGTTTTTTAAGTCTGGGAATCGCTTCCCATGTCTCAAGGAAAGATACGTCAGCCGGTGAGCGCCAATCCACTGTATATTGAACAAATCTAAAGTGTTTCTTTAGATTTGAGTTTGGGCTTTTTTTTGCGATTGTGGTAAAAAAATTATCAGTTAGATCGTAGAGAGTAGGTAGTATTAGTGCCGCTCCAGTCCGATCGTACCCGATCGGGAGTAGTAGATGGCCCTCGTGCCATAGCATAATCATAAGGGCTCGCATAGGCGTTTTGAAACCTACTAGCTCGCTGATAGTGTATTCCGTTGAGAAAGATAATTTCTTAGAGTGATTCCTAAGCTCAGTTGTATTGTTCTCGTCAGTTTGTGATAGATGATAGGCCGCTAATATTTGTTCCCTGGATAGTCCGACATGACGAATGGATTTCAACCATTCCTGGCAGCCGTACTTCGCTCTAAGCATTTTGTTCTGGCCTTTAAAATATAGCTCAGGCGTCTGGCCTCTTTCTGATTTGAGCATTTCGTAGAGATTAGTTAAAGTCTGAGTTATATCACTGCTTATGCTGTTTTGGCGCAAAAAAAACGGCTCACTTACGGAGATATTTATCATTAGTTGGTGATCCTGTAATGATCGCCAGATTTATCTGATTTTAAATGGTTCCCATATTCGATCAGCGCATCAGCATAATATTCATCAAGGTCAATGACGTTGTCGGGATGCTCCATTCGTAGATCTGCGACCTCCATGAGCAGATCTACAATATTCTGATCATCGTGGCAATAACGCATTGTGGTACTCAAGAGTTTGTGACCCATAAGGCGCTGAATTTGGTAATATTCTAAGCCAGGTTTCGCTTTGCCTTTTACTCTTACGCAATTTCTTAACCACATTGCGTAAAAGTGACGCAAGCTATGCATCGTAAAGAGATGGTGCGCATCGCTCCCCGTTAGCCCAGCTTCTTTCAGCTGGGCTTTTTTGAATGCGAGATTGAAGCTTTTATTTAGGGTTTTCATAGGCGTTGAGATGCACATGGGGCGCCCATATTTCTCTTCGCTTTCATGTAAAAATAGATAGTCTTCTTCAATTGCTTGAGGGCGCTCTTTGAGATAAAGCTCAATGAGCTCGAATAACTGATCGTGCAATGGCTGTATTAAATAGACTTTGGCTGTTCTTCTGCCTTTAAAAGGCATTCGTCTAGCTTTTTCAGTGATTGGCTTTCTAGTCCCATTTGGGTCATTGACTGAAATGGTTTTATTTATAAGATCTATATCGCTTCTGCGAATTTGAATCGCTTCGCTAAAGCGCAAGCCTCCAGCAGCGATCATTGTTGCTAGAAGTTTTTCTCTTGTATTTTTTATCAGGTTGAGTGTTGCTCCTAGTCGAGAGCGGGGAAAGTCTTTGCCTTCAAAAGTGGGGGTGGGTGGGGTTGTGCTCATACGAGGCTTACGCTTAGTCGCTTTGAGTTTTGTGCCCATAATATTCCCGGCAATTAGACTATTTTGCCTTAGTCGAAAGCGCTCAAGGGATGTCCTTTCTATCAATTCAGGTTCACCCAAAATTACATATTGCAGGTTGAGATTTATTCCCAGCGCAGTTTTAATTTCTCTTTGCTGCTTTACATAAATTTCGCAAGAGTGTGTGAACTTGTTCATTGCTGCACAATGTTTCTTGCACGAGTTTTTACTAATTGGTGTTTTTTCTAAGCGGAGGGCAACTTCGGCAAGCACGGGATCACTACAGTATTGAGCGTCCTCAAGAAATATTGGATAGTCATTAAGGGCTCTATTAAAGTTTTCAGGACTGGGAGGGTTGGCCACGTCGAGGTGGCCGAGTTCGTAGAGATAGTCCAAGCCATTGGCTACATGCTCTGCGTACCCTTTCTGTGACGATTCTGCGAGCCGACTCCGTAGCCGCATGTCATCAGTGAATCGGTTGAAAAGATCGACTGGTTGGTCGTCGTTGTCATAGAGCCGGAGGCTGGGCCCTACCTGCACGAGGAAAAAGTTTTTCATCCTTGGGCTCCGAATGAGCAAAAAAAGATTAGGGATAAATTGACACGCTTCCGATTCTGTGGTATACGCTATTGAGCGATTAGCTATAGTTGTCAATATCTATGCATATTCCATTTAGAAATTGATACTCAAGTTGTTATAAGTTGTTTGCTAGCCCCTGAACGGCACCGCAATCATTGGCGATTCTTGCCAATATTGACTCTCCCCTTTAACGTCAGCGCCTGCTTCCCTGGAGTTCTTCCTAGAGGTGGTCGCAGCGCTATGTACCCGTTTTTCTGCGAGTTACTCACCTAGTCACTCAGCTAACAGCATGAGGGATGGCGAGCCCGCGCATGCTTCGCAGCCCGTGATTGCTAGGAGAGCGACAACGGCAGTCTTTTGATCACTGCGAGGTTCTTTCAGTCATCATGCTTTCGGGCGACCCAGCGACGTTTGTAGGGGCCGCATGGTGGCTGCTTGGGCTTCAGGGGATAAGAGGGTGAGCTGGGCCGAAGAGTCTTTCAATTTTCGGTTGATACTTGCACGGCTGGGCGATCCCTTGTGGGGGATGAGGTGTCTCTCGAAGGGGGGGTTCCAATTGCGGGCTTGGCGCTTCGTCTCGGGTGGTTTAGCAGTGCGCCATTGTTTTCGATTTTTTTGTCGTTAAAGACGAGTCGTGCCCTGCCAATGTGAACCTGGGTACATGATGCGGCAGAACCAGTCAGGTCAATATGCACCTAGGCTGGGCGGGTCTAAGGGAGGCTTGAAAGAGGGGGTTGTAGAATGATTTCTCTTTTCGATCACTCCCCATCAAAAAGGGCTTAAATCGACTTATCTATTTGAAAAATCACTGGAAAAGATGGAGCGGGTAGAGGGAATCGAACCCTCGTCGGAAGCTTGGGAAGCTACTGTTCTACCATTAAACTATACCCGCATTTCTGCGTTTGAATATGCACCTGGACAGAGGCCGAATAAGAACCCTCGTTATCAGCTTGGGAAGCTGGAGTAATGCCATTATACGACACCCGCTGAGCGGCTGACTTTGTACCAGATGTGGCCGTGGAAATGAAGTTTTTCTTTGCGTGGGACGGCTTTAGCGCAAAAGAAACGAAAGCAGAGACCGCATGACGGTCTATCGCGGGCAAGCCTCGCTGCTACAGGAATGCATTCAACACCGTAGGGCGAAGCTTGCTCGCGATGACACTGTTTCAGATGGCCAATGCATGTTGGTCCTGGACGTAGTGATAACGCGGTCGACTTTCGTGTTGTGAAGGTTTCAGGAAGCCCAGCAATGCGTTGCGGCTGTCTCGGCAAGCTGCTTTGTGTTCCATGTCGAGAAAGTGGCCGGTGGCCTGCAGGGTGGTGAAAGTCGCGTGTTGCACATGATTGGCGAACAGTTGGGCACCGTCGGCAGCGGTGTACTCGTCCCATTCGCCGTTCATGAACAGCACCGGTACGTTGACTTTCTCCGCGGCCTTGAAGAAGCACTGGCGATCACTGTGCAGCAGATCGCTGATGTGGAAGTGCATCTGCCCGTACTCATGCTCGGCCAGGGAACTGACGTGCCGATAATTGAAGCGCTTGAACAGGGTCGGCAGGTGTTTGCCGATGGTGCTGTTCACCAGGTTGCCCACCCGATCACCGTCCCGGCTGCCGAGGTAATCGATGCCGCGCTCGAGGTAGTCGAGCATGTGCGCGTTGATCTCCGGAGAGAACGAGCTGATCACGGCTTTTTCGATGCGCCGTGGCTGCTGGGCCAGGGCGACCAGGGTCGCGGCGCCACCCCAGGAAAACGACAGCACGTGTTCGGCGGCGAAGTGGTCGATCAGCTCCAGGAGGATCTGCCCTTCG
>LNAP01000854.1_pt1 | contig 34944 bp, 32 predicted proteins | sample 602601 | NCBI WGS metagenome assembly LNAP01 (sample SAMN02440304, study PRJNA202911) | soil metagenome | biome: Subtropical and temperate rainforests or woodlands; isolation source: soil samples (1 kg each in a 20% v/v slurry with milli Q water) were... ... | reverse complement strand
AAACAGGCGGAAAATGCTCATTTAGAACACCTAGACTCCGCTTTTGCGCCTGTTTTTGCCTTGTCTTGCCTTCGCTCGTGACGTTTTCACACAGTCTGCACAAGTAATATGGCTGCTGACTTTTCATGACAAAACCCTTTCAACAGCATCGGTAAACACTTTCGGCGAAGCCAGCTGCATCTCGCGGCTTTCGATGTGCACGGCGACCTGAATCGAACTGGCGCGGGTCATGCGTTCGCCGGTTTCGGCGTCGCTGATCAGGTAATTGATCTTCAAGCGGTTTTCCCATTCCACGAGGCTGGCGCGCACGATCAGCCGCTGGCCGAAGGTTGCGCCGCGTACATAGCGCAGTTGCAGGTCGATCACCGGCCAGCCGTAGCCCGAAGCGAGCATCTGCGTGTAGTTGTGACCGATCTGGTCGAGCAACGCACAGCGCGCCACTTCGAGGTATTTCACGTAGTGGCCGTGCCAGACGACGTTCATCATGTCGATGTCAAAAAACGGCACGACGAACTCGGTGTCCGCATGAATGACGCCTTTACTGCGCATGCAACCTCCAGTGGCGGTCGGCGATACGTTGCAGGCACAGGCGCAGTTCGCCTTCCAGCGCGCGGTCTTCGATGACCGGCGGGAAGTCTTGCGCCAACTGCTCGTGCATGGCGGCCAGCGCGGGTGGCAGCGGGCGCGCATCGGCGGCCTTGCTGCGCAGCCAGACGCCCTGATTGGCGGCGATCAAGGTGGCGGCGGCGACTTGTTCGGTCAGATCCAGCACACGAATCGCGTCGCGGGCGGCGATGGTGCCCATGCTCACCTTGTCCTGATTGTGGCATTCGGTGGAACGGGAAAACACACTGGCCGGCATGGTGTTTTTCAGGGCTTCGGCGGTCCAGGCGCTGGTGCCGATCTGCACCGCCTTGAAGCCGTGATTGAGCATTGCCCGCTCGGCAGTCGCGCCGGACAGGTTGCTCGGCAAGCCGTGGTTATAGCGTTCGTCGACCAACAGCGCGAGCTGGCGATCCAGCAGATCGGCGACATTGGCGACCAGATTTTTCAGGCTGTCCATGGCGAAGGCGATGTGCCCGCCGTAGAAATGCCCGCCATGCAGCACGCGCTCGGCTTCGGCGTCGATGATCGGGTTGTCGTTGGCGCTGTTGAGTTCGATCTCGATGAACGAGCGCAGCCAGTTCAGGCTGTCAGCCAAAACGCCCAGGACATGGGGCGCGCAACGCAGGGAATAGCGATCCTGCAAACGATGCAACGGCGCGGTGGGCGCGTCGATGGCCAGATCCTTGCGCAACCAGGCGGCGACTTGCATTTGCCCCGGATGCGGTTTGGCGGCGAACAAACGCTCGTCGAAATGCTCGGGATTGCCTTGCAATGCAACGACGTTCATTGCCGTGATGCGGGTTGCCAGTTGCAGCAGGTAATCGGCGCGGGCAAAGGCCAGACAAGCCAGACCGGTCATTACCGCCGTGCCGTTCATCAGCGCCAGGGCTTCCTTGGGACGCAGCACCAAAGGCTCCCAACCCAACTCGCGATGCACATCGCTGGCCTGGCGGCGTTCGCCACGGAACATGACTTCGCGCTCGCCGGACAACGTGGCGGCGACATAAGACAGCGGCGTCAGATCACCACTGGCGCCCACCGAACCTTCTTCCGGAATCAGCGGCAGCACGTCCTGATCGAGAAACGCCTGCAAGCGTTCCAGCAACTCGACACGCACGCCGGAAACCCCTTGGCACAACGACTGCAAACGCGCGGCAAGCACCGCGCGTGTGGCTTGCGCATCCAGCAGTTTGCCCAGGCCGCAGCCATGAAAGGTGTACAGATGGCGCGGCAAGGCTTCCACATGATGCAACGGCACGGCCACCACGCAGGAATCGCCATAACCGGTGGTCACGCCGTAAATCACGCCTTCCTTGTCCAGCAACGAATCGAGAAACTGCGCGCCCTTGGCGATGCGCTGGCGAAAGGCGCTGTCACTTTGCAGGGTCGTGGGCACTTGGCGATTGGCCAGCGCCAGCACGTCTTCAATCTGCAATGCACGTTCGCCGAAGGTAACCGGCTCAGGAACTTGATTGGTCATCGGACTTCCAGAAAGGATAGAAATTGAACCATTGTTGCGGGGCTTGCAGGCAATAGTGGCTAAGGCGGTCGGCATAACGCTGCGCCCATTGGCCGATCACTTGCTGGCGATCACTGCGCCGCCATTCGATTGCATCGGCGAACGGCTCGAGAATCACCCGATAGCCCTTCGCGCCCTTGAGACAGAAAATCAGATGGATCGGGCATTTCAGCAGCCCGGCCAGCAGCCACGGCCCTTGGGGAAACGCTGCGGTGCCACCGAGAAAATCTACTTTGGCATTGCGCCCGCCATGCAGCGCGACGCGATCACCGGCAATCGCCAGCCATTCGCCGCGATCCAGACGCTCGCTTAGTTGGAGCATGATCATCGGGTTCAGCTCGCTGACCTGAATCAGCCGCAAATGAGTGGCCCCGGCTTCGCCCAGCAAGCGATTGAAACGCTCGGCGTGCTTGGTGTGGACCAACACGTTCATGGTGACCTTTTCGCCCAGCTCGGCCAGGGCGCGGCAGACTTCAAGGTTGCCCAGATGCGCGCCCACCAGCATTTGCCCGCGCTGACCGCGCAATTGGCTGCGCAAGCCTGCTGGGTCGACGATATCGATCTGTTCCAGGCGCAACTTGCCGTTCCACACATCCAGCTTGTCCAGCAACGAGTCGGCAAACGCCATGAACTGGCCGAATACCCGGCGCTGAGTGGGCAGCAATTCGGGTCGGGCGCTCCATTGCGCCAGACGCCGTTGGTATTCCCAGGCACTTTTGCGCGCCTGACGACCAAACAGAAAAAAGTACAGGACGATGCCATACAACAGCGGGCTCAATACGCGGCGGCCCAAACGCTTGGCGGCCCAGGCGGTGAGCTGCATGAGCATGAAACTGCCGCGCTCTTCGTGCTCGGCCCAGTGTTTGTCCGGCGGCTGATTGCTCATGGCAACCACCGTCGCCAGAGGATCAACGGGAAACGCGCGAGCATGCCGAAGAACAACTTTGTGTGCATTTTCGTGATCAACAGGTTGTCGTGGAACATGCGGAAGTGCGACACGCCGTCCTGCGGGTAATGCACTTTGACGGGCAACCACTGCATTGGCAGATTACGCCACGCCAGACGTACCAGAATGTCCGAGTCGAAATCCATGCGTTTGCCGATCTGCACCGTATCGATCAACTGCACTACGGGCCGCAGCGGGTAAATCCGGAAGCCGCACATGGAATCCTTGATCTGCAATGACAACGTGTTCACCCAGACCCAGAAATGCGTCAGGTAACGGGCGTACAACCGGCCTTTGGGCACGCTGGCATCGTATTGCGGATAACCGCAGATCAACGCGTTCGGCTGTTGCCGGGAACGCTCGATGAACAGGGCGATATCGCTCAGATCATGTTGGCCGTCGGCATCGACTTGCAGTGCGTGGCTGAAACCCATGCGCTGGGCCTCGCGTAAACCCGCCATCACCGCGCCGCCTTTGCCTTGGTTGACGGCCAGCGTGAGCAGATAGACGTTCTCGCCTTGCGCCAGGGAGCGCAATACCGCCGCACAGGCGGGTCTGCTGGCGTCATCCACCAACACGCACGGCAACCCCGCTGCCAGTACCGCCGCCACCACGGCAGACACGGCGTGCTCATGGTCGAACACCGGAATGATTGCGCAGGGGTTATGCATAAATTAGCGAGCCTGTAGAAGCGAGGCTTGCCCGCGAATGCGATGTTGCTGCTGCAAAAAATGCTGCGGATGTACCGGCCAATTCGCGAGCAAGCTCGTTCCCACAGGTTTTGTTGCGCTTAAGCATCCGCCACCTCCAGCAATATCCGGCCGCTGGAACACGCGGCTTCGCTGTTGCGATAGGTGAAGTACAGTTTGCCGCGTTCGGCGTCGAAGCGCAGGGTCAGGCTGATGTCATCGCCGGGGCGGACCAGTTGCTGGAACTTGAGCACTTCCATGCCGGCGAATTTCGGCGGTAGATCCAGCAAACGCTGGCCCAGCGCTATCGCCCAGTCCACCTGAACCACGCCCGGCAGCACCGGCGCAGACGGAAAGTGGCCGCTGAAGTAGGCAAGGTCGGCCGGGACATGCAGGTCCAGATGCAATACGCCGTCGATCATCTGCTGATTCATCACCTCCGGCTGGCGTACTCGCGGTGCCAACAGCAGCGCCTGCACATCCGCCTGAGGCAGTTTGCCCTGTGCATTGAGCGGCAATTGCCGCAGCAGACGCCAGCGCCGGGGCAGGGCGATGGCTTCGCAATGCGGGCGCAACTGCTCGCGCAAGGTTTGGGTCAGGCTGCGTCGGCCCTGATTGCGCAATGCATTCAACCCCGCAGCATTGAGCACCACCAAAGCGCCCAGCGACGCGCGTTTTTCCTGAATGACCCCGAAGCGCGCTTCGTTCACCCAGGCATGACAGGTCAGCGCCTGTTCCAGCAACGGCAGGGAAATGCGCTTTTCTTCGAGTTTGACGATGCGATCCAGACGCCCCAGCAATTCGAAGCGGCCGTCCTCACTCATGCGTACGGCATCGGCGCTATGTTCGATGTGGCCCGGTGGCATGTAGGTTGAACTGATCAGCAGCGCACCATCGCCATCCTGATCCAGCCGCACACCGTCGAACGCCTGCCAGTGGTTTTCGCCCTGACGCCAGGCAATGCCGCCGGTTTCCGAGCTGCCGAGAATTTCCGTCGGCCATTGCCCGAGGCGTTCATGCAGGCTCGCGGCGGCTTCGCCAGGCAATGCGCCACCCGAGGAAAATACCCGGCGCACCGCGCTCAAGGCCGACCAGTCGAGGTTGTCGCCCATGCGTTTGAGCAGCGCGGGGCTGGCGACCCAGGCAAAAACCGGGTGTTCGCGACTGGCGCGCTGCAAGTCTTCAGGGAACGGCAATTGTTTGCGCACAAAGCTGCGCCCGGCACTCAGCGGCCACAACACGCGAAACAGCAGGCCGTAAATATGCTGGCTCGCCACGCTGCCAATGATGCAGGCCTGACCCAGTTCCGCGCCCCACAGGGACTCCAGCGCCTGAATCTCGTTGGCCAGTTGCCGCAGGCGCTTTTCAATCAGCTTGGGCTCGCCGCTGGAGCCGGAGGTACACAGGCTCAGGCGACACTCGTCCAGATCCAACAAGGCGGGCGGCAGCGGATCGGCGTGCAATTCGCGCAAGTGAAGGTCGCCGGGCTGATCGGTCAGCCAGCCATCGACATGATCGGCCCAGCGTTCGCGAGTCTGCGCTTGCAGGTCGGCGGGCAGCAGCACGCTGACGCCCGCGCGCCAGGCACCAAACAACGCGACGGCCAGTTCACCGGCATCTTCCAGGTGCAGCGCCAGACGCTCGATGCCCCGGGCTTGCAGTGCAGCGGCGAGGCTCAAGGCCTGGGTACAGAATTGCGCGTGGTTCAGCGCGGGTGCCTGGGTCAGCTCGCGGTCGGCCTGGGGTTCGAGCAGTAGTTGCTCAGGTTTGATCCAGTTGAGGGCGATCGGGTTCATGGGCTTCAAGTGTTCCATTTGAGTTCGCCGCTGCGCACGCGCCGGCGGACTATCCATTCGCCTGCAAACAGCAAGGCCATCAACCCGTACGAAATCAGTCCGGTGTACAGCGTCCACCACGACAACGGCGCCCATAAGGTCAGGGCCGCAGCCGTCAGGCCGTTGCCGAGGAAAAACCAGCACCAGACTTCGGTGACCTTGCGCGTGTAGCGCACCGCGGCGGCGGGCAGATCCGCTTCACGCATGCGCGCCAGACGCTCGACCATCGGCGGGCCATAAATCAGGCTCAAGCCAAACAGGCCCAGCATCGAGGCGCTGATCAGCACCGGATACCAGCGCAGTAACAGCGGGCTGTTGAACGCGCCCAGAAGCAGGCAAAAACCAAGGGCGACCAGCGGCGTGATCAGGCTGCCGGGGCGCTTTTCGGAGGTCAGCGCACGACCCAGCCACAGGCTGCCCAGCAGCAAGGCGAACTGCCACGGGGCAAAGTGTTCGGTGCCGTAATAAACCGCAAATGGATACACCGCGCCCGCCAGCAGCAGCCCTACGCCGATCAGCCGCTTCATGCGGCGGCGTTGACCAGACGGAAAACCGCCTCGACCACATCGTTGACGGTGCGTACCGCCTTGAATTCTTCGGCGGCAATTTTCTTGCCGGTCTTGCGCTTGATGTGATCGATCAGGTCCACGGCATCGATGCTGTCGATTTCCAGATCCTGATAGAGATTGGCTTGCAGACTGACTCGCTCAGGCTCAAGTTCGAACAGCTCAACCAGCGCCTCGCGCAGGATTTCGAAGATGTCTTCACGGGTTTGCATGTTCAGTCCTCAGGCCACTTGCCGGGCGATGACAAACGCCGCAAGGCTGTCCACGCTGGTGAAATGATCGCGGGTGTCCTTGGCGTCGGCATCGATCTTGATGCCGTAGCGCTTCTGGATGGCCAAGCCCAGTTCCAGAGCGTCAACGGAGTCCAGTCCCAGGCCTTCGCCGAACAGGATCTGATCGTTGCCGATGTCTTGGGTGCTGATGTCTTCCAGGCCCAGGGCGTCGATGATCAGCTGTTTGATGTCACGGTGCAGATCGCTCATCTGAGGCGAGCTCCTTGATGAAATAGTGATGCAGGTAATCGTTGAGCTTGCGCGAGGCGACAGGCGCCGGGCCAAGGGCAGCAAAGGCTTGTGGATCTATATCGGGTCCGACGCACAGACTGAAATGCACACGGCGCTGGGGGATGCGGTACCAGGGCTCGGCCTTGGTCAATGTTGTCGGGCTGACCTTGATCACCACGGGCGTGATCACGCTGGCACCACGCAGGGCAATCGAGGCCGCGCCACGGTGGAATTCCGGTGCCTGACCCGGCTGGGTGCGGGTGCCTTCCGGGAAAATGATCAGCGTCTGTCCGCTGCGCAAGGCGTCTGCGGCGTTGTCCAGCATGTCGACATTGCCATCGTTGCTGATGTACTCGGTGGCACACACCGGGCCGCAGGTGAACGGATTTTTCCACAGGCTGCGTTTGACCACGCAATTGGCGTTACGCACCAGTCCGATCAGGAACACCACGTCGATCAGCGAAGGATGGTTGGCGATGATCATCTGGCCCGGACGGCCCAGCTTTTCTGCGCCTTGAACGTCATACGTCAGCACGCCGAGCCGGGCCATGATGCGGATGAACAGCCAGAATAACCAGCCGATGGTGCGCCTGGCGCGCTGTCGGTGGGTCAGCGCATCGCCCGGCAACCAGCCCAGCACCGGGAAAACCACCAGGCGCAGGCACAATCCGCCGACCCCGAACAGGGCAAAGGACATCGCGGTCGCCAGCAGACGCCAATAATAGGCGTCGCGGCCTTTATTCAGCGATTGCGTTGCCAATTCCATAACCGGTTCTTCCAGGGATGTTGGCAAGCTGTCTGTGCGCTGTTAAGGGCGCACAACAGATTCAGTGCATGTGGCCAAGGGCTTCGCGCCAGCGCTTGGGTATTGGTCTGCAATGACAGTTGCCAGTCATCGCCGGGAGTCAGCAGCAGGCCCACGGCATACGGAAACGGCACGTCGTCGATCCAGTCGGCATAGGCCTCGGGAGGCTGTTCTTCGGTAATCACCAGCAATACCGCGGGCGCGCCTTCGGCCAGCAAGGCGGCGGCTTCGAATGCGCCGTGTTCCAGGCCATCGCCGGCGGCGGCCAGGGCGGTCATTTCGCTGGTTTCGCCGCGCATGATCGACCACAGGCCAATCACCGAGTTGTGTACGGACAAGCTGAATTGGGTGGGTGACAGCGGCTGCTCGGTGGCGACATCGCAGAGAATTTCAAAGGTGCGAGGTGTTTCACCATGGCGCGAAACAAACACCAGCGGCAGGCGTTCATGTCCTTCGGCCAATGGCCAGCCCACCGCAAAGGCCATTCGCGCCATACGCCCGAGGCGTCGACGCTGCATGGCGGGCAGAAATGACACGTCCGGCGCCTCATCGCTGCTGTGTAATAGCGTCGGTTGTCGGCTCCACTGCTGCCACTTTTCGACGTCTGCGAGGCCAGGGGCCCAGGCGCGCCATTGTGCGATGTTGAAGGTGATCAAAAATTCTCTTCCCGCCCCTGCGGGCTACTTCCTGCTGCGTTGTTGCCAGGGATATTGCCGACCCGCGCGACATTGGCCGTATGGCTGGCATTATCCCGGTGGGGGTGATGAGTAGCAATTTGTTAAGTAAGAAATATCCATTTGAGGTGTAGGTTTCGTCGAGTTTCAGTGTCTGATTTGGTGAAGCGCTCGCCCTTGTCACACGCTTTGCATAGACTCGTTCCATTCATCGGTTTTCTTCAACCTACCAGGAGGTCCGTCCATGCGTCGGGTGGTATTCAATCAGAAAGGCGGAGTTGGCAAATCCAGCATTGCCTGCAACCTGGCTGCGGTCAGCGCCCAACAAGGCTATCGGACGCTTTTGGTCGATCTTGATGCCCAGGCGAATTCGACCCAGTACCTGACTGGCCTGACCGGCAACGATATCCCTATGGGGATCGCTGATTTTTTCAAGAACACCCTGTCTTCCGGGCCTTTCGCCAAGAAGAACCATGTCGATATCTACGAGACGCCGTTCGACAATCTGCATGTAATTACTGCCACTGCCGAGCTGGCCGACCTGCAACCCAAGCTGGAAGCGAAGCACAAGATCAACAAACTCAGGAAGTTGCTCGACGAACTCGACGGCGACTACGAACGCATCTATCTGGATACGCCGCCAGCGCTCAACTTCTACGCGGTTTCGGCACTGATCGCGGCTGATCGGGTGCTGATTCCCTTCGATTGCGACAGCTTTTCCCGGCAGGCGCTGTATGGCCTGCTCAAGGAAATCGACGAGCTGAAGGAAGATCACAACGAAGCGCTGGAGGTGGAAGGCATTATCGTCAACCAGTTTCAGCCGCGAGCGAGCCTGCCGCAGCAGATTCTCGATGAGCTGATTGCCGAAGGATTGCCGGTTTTGCCGGTGTATCTGAATGCTTCGGTAAAAATGCGTGAGTCCCATCAAGCGAGTACCCCGCTGATTTATCTCGATGCACGGCATAAATTGACCCAGCAGTTTGTGGAGTTGCATACGCTGCTTGAAGCGTGAAATCGGCAGGAGAGGGGACTCGCCCCCGAAACGGGCGGTGCCAATGTTGAAGATCTTCCCCGGCAGAACCGCCGCCTTCCCGGACGAGTCCGGTCCTACCGGGCAATACACCACCCGGCAGGAGGGGCTTGTCCCCGAAGACGCATTCTGTACAGGTGCGCCTAGATGGCATCCGGAAGCGGCGCAAACAACTTGCAGCGGATGGTTCCGTCCTTGATTGAGCGGTTGATCCGCTTGGCGTTCGCTTTCGCCTGCTCGGCCAGATCGGCAGGAATGGCAATGGCGGCGTCCATATCAGCCTTGATGACTTCCTGAGTCGCGATGAGTGTGTTGGATCCGGGCTTGCAGCCGCACTTGACGAGATGCCCGTGGGTGGCGACGGCGACGAACTCATCAATATAGGTTGGGTTGCCTTCGGCGATGTAGCCGACACGCTCACAGGCTGAGCACCAGATCGGATCGCCCATGCGGGCAAACCGTCGAAGTTCCATCAACTCCGTAGCGGATGCGCTCAGGACAAAACCGCCGCTGGTGGTTGGATCGCCTTCCCTGACTACATATGACATGGCTTGTATTCCTCTCGACGCTGGCTGGAATGCAAATGCTAGGTCGAAAAAGCCTTGTCAGGGGCATCCGGATCGCGTTTAGGACAAGTCCTACGGCAATTTCGGCAATCCATCACAAGCGGGTTTGGCGCAGTCCTTCATTCAGGCTCAAATTCCTTGGCTTTTCAGCCAGGCGAGCAGCTGCTGCAACGGGAACGCGCCGCTTTGTCGGGCGACTTCCTTACCGTTCCTGAACAGGATCAGGCTGGGAATCGAGCGGATACCCAGTTGCCCGGAGAGCTGCTGATTGGCTTCGCTGTCCAGCTTGGCCAGCCGGCAACGCCCGGACAACTCGGCGGCCGCCTGCTCGAAGACTGGCGCAAACGACTTGCACGGCCCGCACCATTCAGCCCAGACGTCCACCAATAGCGGCAGATCGCCCTTGATCTGGCTGGCGTAATCGCCTTGCGTCAAATTGAATGGTTTGTTCAGCAGCACTGGCTGTTTGCAGCGCCCGCATTTGGGCTGATCGCCCAGGCGCTCGGCAGGGATGCGGTTCAGCCCGTTGCAGTGCGGGCAGGGGATCATCATTGATTCGGACATGACGGCTCCAGTCATTGGGTTGCAGTGCGTCGATTGTACCGTCCGGTTGGTGCTCAGCTGTAACTGCCATCCGAAACGATGGGCGAAATCGAACTGCCGCCTGGAGGTGGCAGTAGCCCGCTATCGCAGGTTGACGGCACTTGGGGGTGTTTGATCATGAGGCTGTGGTGGTTGTGGGAAGCGTAGGAAAGGTCTATTTTTAACTATCGCAATTTGCGATACTTGTTTTCTCGTTTAGCATCCTGCCGTGAAGTGCGAAACGGAATAGTGGATGCGGGTAATTACTGAAAAGCGGATATGGGAAGCGAAGACCAGATGGCCGCGCTCGGCTATCGCCCTCGATACCTGGTATCGAGTCATCAAGGTCAGCAGGCCAGACGACTTTGCTGCGATGAAGGCGATGTTTCCCGCTGTGGATAAGGTCGGGCCACTGCATGTTTTTGACATTGGAGGCAATAAGGTGCGCTTGATTGCATGGGTGCACTACTCCACGCAGCGGCTCTATATCAAGCATGTCCTTGATCATTCTGAATACGACAAGGGCAAATGGAAGGAGTAAACAATGAGTGCTCTCATCAAGCAGGCCGCTGAGCATTGGCAGTTTGTATCCCCACTGCTGCGCAAACCGGTTAATGAAGCGGATTACGATGCCTTGGCTGGCTCGCTGGACGAGCTACTGGCAATTATTGGCGAAGACGAAACTCACCCGCTGGGCAGACTCGCAGAGCTGATCGGGGACTTGATTGAAGCATATGACCATGAGCATCGACCTTTGCCTGCTGTCTCAGGTGTTGAAACATTGCGCTATTTGATGCGTGAACACGGTTGTTCTCAAGGGGATCTACCGGAAGTCGGGACTCAATCGGTTATCTCCGAAATCCTGAGCGGGAAACGTCAACTTAACGTCAGACAGATAAAGCTCCTGGCAGCGAGATTTGCTGTTCCCGTGGCGGTGTTTTTTAACTAAATATTCACGATACGTAAAACTCGGAATAAGGATCGCATGTGAAATGCAGTTCGTTGGAGCGAGGCTTGCCCGCGAACGGGTCCTGGCAGCTGACGAATATTGGCTGGATTGCTTCGCTGGCAAGCCTCGCTCCAACGAAACAAGAGTTCCGGGTTTATTTCTTTTTAGCTCCCAAACGCTATTTCTGTAGGACAGCTCTTACTGCGTTCTGGTATTTATCTGAAAATTCAACATTGTTTGTCAGCTTCCACCCTGTAAATGCGGGGCTTTGCCAGAAGCCTATCCTTTCGAGTAGTTGTCAGTTCTTTTTTGAGTGGGTACCGTTTTTTCATTGTTATTTGAAAGGTACTCAGAGATGAAAAATAAAAATGTATTGAGGGTGTGTGGTGTTGTCGTTGCTTTGACTGTGACGGGTTATGCTCAGGCAGGGCCCGAGGTGACGATTACGTTCAAGAATAACAGCGATTCGAAAGCAATTTATGATGTGGTGGGTAGCAGCGCCTATAGCTATGCCGAGGCTAACCCAAAACCGATGCCTGAAGTTCTGGGTCATGAGTCTGATGTCTATCGCGTCCAGGGTGCGCAATCTCCTGATGTCACAACAGTCGTTTTTCAATACCAAATGGGGGCTAAGATCTGCAAATTTAAAACCAGCTATCTCAAGTTGCCGAGTCGTAGCGGGACCGTGCCGAAGTGGAACAAAAGCGAACAATCCTTGGGTGGCGCGCGCTGCGAAGCAAAGATCACCGGGACTAATTTTGCCACTCACGATTGGGCAGTCGAGTTCTCAATGAAATAAGCCTTGCGTCATGCAGTCTGAATAGCCGCAGCCGCCATGGATATATATATTCATGCCGGCGGGCTATTCGGACTTCTTATCCTGTCCCTTGTAAAGGCCTGCTCATGATAAATGATATTCCTGGCAGCACCCGCGTTATTAACACCTCGACTTTACCAGTCGCTCCTGTTTCCTCTGTCGCTTCCAGTAAAACAGGGTTGATTGCACCTGCTCAATCCGAGGGAGGTCCAATACTGTCCAGCCTGTCTCGTCAGTTGGCAGCAAGTGCCGAGCGCGCCGAGGCGCGGGACAAGACGCTGGACCGGCGGCAACTCGGAGTCGAGGCGCGCAGGCTGCGCAGTCAGATTTCGAGCGATGACCCTGTGCATAACAGCGAAGTTCCCGATACGGATGATCAAGACTTATTGAAAAGGGCGAGAGAGGCCACCGACTATGTGACCCGCTTTCATCTGCATGGTCGCAGCCTCAAGAACCCTTTTGCAGAGTTGTCGAGGGAACAGCTGAATTTGATCGTCCATGACGAACATGGACCCTATACGATCAACGAAAGGCACGCTGCCTACTATGAAATCGTTGGCCTTGAAATTAAATGGAACAGAACTTTATGGGGGCCTGCCGATATCGAGTCGGCGATGAATGATGGCCGAACTCCAGGGTTCTACACCGAAGTGCTAAACCACTATAAAACCCTTCCTCTTATCGAGCAGGCCGACTATCCCGAAGAGTACGAAACGCGTCTGCTGGCCAGAATCAAGGAGGAGAGCAACCCCAATGCCGAGAAATCTAAAGACTTCAAACTCCTGACGCTGTTCGAAGTTCTGGCCAAACTTAAAGCATTCGGCAATCAAGAGACAGCTGGCGACGTCGGTGCAAACGCTGGTGAAGCTTCGGTTAAGTAATCCGCTAACTAGTTATTAAACTTGCTAAGAGGTGCGCATATGGTCATTCAAATTCAAGGTTCAGCTGCGTCCGTTGTTCCTAAAGCTCCATCTGCAGTAGAAAGCTCGTCCCCGGTTAACAAGTCAATGAAACCGATAAAAGTCCCCGATGAACACTCAGACAAAGCCAGCATGTCTGCCCTTTCTTGCCAACTGGGAGAAAGTGCGGTTCGCGCAGAAACCCGGGATAAAACGCTCAACCGCAGTGAACTGGGTACAGAGGCGGACAGGATATTGGTAGCGCTGGTGGATAACTACGAGGCGAAGAAAGACGTCCACAATCGTGAAGTGCCCAAGACTGACGATCCTGACCTGCTCAATCGGGCTCAACAGGCCACAGCATTTCTGGCCAGGAGATTCGCGGGTGACGAGGGCGGCAAAAGTCCTTTCTCCGGCTTGTCGAGGGAACAGTTGGTGTTGATCGCCTATGACGATAAAGGGCCGTATACCGTGAATGAGAGGCGCGTAGCGTGGGGCGATGCGCAAAAGATCGAATCCGACTGGAGGTTCAAGGCGGTAGCTCAAGGAAGTTTAGAGGCCAGTGTTACCGGGAAGTATCCCAAGTTTCTAACTGAGGTCTTGGAGCATTACCGAGCCCTGCCCGCAATCGAGCAGGCCCAATACGACGAGGGTTATGAAGCCCGCTTGTTGGACAACATCAAAAATGACGGCGGTATTCCGAAACAGGATGACCACCTGCCCAATCTGTTCGAAATCCTCGCCGGTCTTCAGCGGCCGGAGAAGAAACCTGAGCAGCCGCCAGTCAGGGACGCCGGCGATACAGTCGAGACACCAGCCAAAGCCAGAACCAAGGCCGACACGCCAGTCGCTGCCGCCCCTGAAACATCGGCCGTCAAGACGAGCAGCTTATCTCCAGATGCTTCCCCCACTCCGGCGGGCGCTCCGCGTAGTTAGCCATGCCGGGTTGTTCGGTGAAGGGGTTGCACAGCACTTGGTGCAGGCGGCGGACTTCTTCGTAGTTGCCGTCTTCGGCGGCATCGATGGCTTTTTGTGCCAGATAGTTACGCAGGATGTACAGCGGGTTGACCGCGTGCATGCGGGTCTGGCGTTGCTGTTCGGTGCCGCTGTCTTCCCGCGAGATGCGCGCCGCGTATTCCTCGCCCCAGGCGTCGAAGCCCTTGATGTCGACGAAGTCGTCGCGCAGTGAAGCCAAGGCCTGGGCGGCAGGGTCGTTGCCCAGGCGGCGGAAGAACAAGGTGTAATCCACGCCGCTGTTCTGCATCAGCTTGAGCAGTTTGGCGATCAGTTGTTCGTCAGCCTCTTCGGCGCTGGTCAAGCCCAGGCGGCGGCGCATCAGGTCCAGGTAGTGGGCCTGATACAGCGGCAGGAACAAACCGAGGGTTTCGCGCAGGGCTTCGACGCTGATGAATGGCGTCAACGCCTGGGCCAGCGCGCTGAGGTTCCATTGGCCGATGGGTACTTGATTGCTGAAGGAATAGCGGCCTTCGTGATCGGAATGGTTGCAGATGAAGTTCTGGTCGAAGTCATCAAGAAACGCGAACGGCCCGAAATCGAAGGTGATGCCCAGAATCGACATGTTGTCGGTGTTCATCACGCCATGACAGAAACCATAAGCCTGCCATTTGGCAATCAACTCGGCATTGCGCTCGACGATTTCCCGGAACATTGCCAGGTAGGGTTCGGCCTGTTCAAGACACTGCGGGAAGTGCATGGCCAGCACGTGCTCGCCCAGTTCCTTGAGCTGTTCCGGCTGCTTGGTGTAGTAAAAATATTCGAAGCTGCCAAAGCGAATATGACTCGGCGCCAGACGCAGAACCATCGCCGCACGTTCCTGTTTTTCCCGCCAGACCGGCGTGCTGGAGCCGATCACGCAAGCGGCGCGGCTGCTGGGAATGCCCAGCGCGTGCAGCGCTTCGGAAGCGAGAAATTCGCGGATCGAGGAGCGCAGCACCGCGCGGCCATCGCCCATGCGCGAATACGGCGTCTGGCCAGCGCCCTTGAGGTGCAAGTCCCAATGCTCGCCGGCGTCGTTATAGACCTCGCCCAGCAGCAGTCCGCGACCGTCGCCCAGGCGCGGGTTGTAGGAGCCGAACTGATGCCCCGAGTAAACCATCGCCCGAGGATCAGCGTCGGCCCAGACCTTGTGGCCGCTGAAGATTTCGGCGAACACCGGCTGTTCGGCTTGTGCCGGATCGAGATCGAGCAAGGCCAATGCCCCATCGCTGGCAACCACCAGGCGCGGGTCGGCGATGGGCTCGGGGAGTACCGAAGTGGAGAACGCGTCGCCCAGACGGGCAAAGCGGTTATCGAAGGTCAGTTCGTCGAGGGCTTTCAAGGGCCATCTCCAGCAGAATGTCCGACTAGTTTGCTAGGTTATTTGCCATGAGTCCAGTTGCGGGGTTACTGGTGGTACTCAGTCCAGGCGCAGTTCCGGCGGCTCCGGCGCGTCTTTGGGTGCCGGTTTTATCGGCGTGGTCGTCTTGACCGGTGCGTCGGCAGAACCTTCATCGAGCTTGAGCCGCGCGCCTGGATTCGACGGCTCGCCCTCCACCGGTACCAGTTTGTATTCCTGGCCGTGCAGGTTTTTCAGGTACACCTCCATCTGCCGGAACGAGATATTGATGTGCTGCTTCTTGAACTCGCTGTTGATGAAACGGTTGATCTCGTCGAGTACCGGGTTGCGGTCGCCCAGGTCGCGTACATGCATGCGCAACTCGTGATCCAGCGTGCTTTCGCCGAAATTCAGGAAGTACACCAGAGGCGCCGGGTCTTTCAGCACGCGCGGGTTGTCCTGGGCAGCCTTGAGCAGCAGGCGGCGCACCAGTTCCAGGTCGGAGCCGTAATCGACGCCGAGCTTGAGGGTTACCCGGGTCACGGTGTCGGTCAGCGACCAGTTGATCAGCTGCCCGGTGATGAAGGTCTTGTTCGGGACGATGATGTCCTTGCGATCAAAGTCGGTAATGGTCGTGGCGCGGATGCGAATCTTGCTGACCGTGCCCGACAGGTTGCCAATGGTGATGGTGTCGCCGATACGCACCGGGCGTTCGAACAGGATCATGATGCCGGAGATGAAGTTGGCGAAGATTTCCTGCATGCCGAACCCCAGGCCGACCGACAGCGCGGCCACCAGCCATTGCAGTTTGTCCCAGCTCACGCCGAGTGCCGACAAGGTCGAGACGAAACCGATACCGGCGATGGCGTAGGACAGCAGCGTGGTCGTGGCATAAGCGCTGCCTTGAGCCAGGCTCAGGCGTGACAGCACCAACACTTCCAGCAAGCCGGGCAAGTTGCTGGCCAGCACGAAGGTGATAACGATGATCACCAGTGCGCCAATCATGTCGCCGAGGCTGATCGGCACCATGCTCATGGTCGCGCCGGTGCCGCTGGTGTATTCGTACAAGGTGATGTTGTCGAGGTATGAGAACACCGAGATCAAATCCGACCACACCCAATACAAGGCGCCGATGAAACCGGCCAGCAGCGCCAGACGAATCAGGCGCAGGGATTGCTGGTTGACCTGCTCGATGTCCAGCGTCGGCTCTTCGACCACCATATCGCCATCGCCGCTTTCCTTGGCGGCCTGGCGTTTGGCGAGAGCCCGCTGATAGGCCAGGCGTCGCGCCGCAACCCCGAGACCGCGCACGAACGCCGCTTCGATCACCAGCCAGAACATCAGCAGATACAGCGTGTTGATCAGGCGGTCACTGAGTTTCAGCGCGGTGTAGTAATAGCCGAAGCACACGGCGACAAACAGCGCGATGGGCAGGGCGGTAAACGCCAGGCCGACGGCGCGGCGAAACAGCGAGGCATTGTGGTGGGTCGGGCTGACCAGCAACAGACGACTGAGCAAGAAGGCCATCAAGCCGTAACAGGTCAGGACCACGCCAATACCCAGCACATCGTCGGCCAGGGAAGCGGGTTGATGCTCGGCGACGGCGACCACCGCCACCAGCGCCAGGACCACCAGGCCCAGACGGCGAACCCAGCGTTGGAGGAATTCGACCTGCGCCTTTTCCCAGCGAAAATGCAGTTGCGCGACGCCGCCCGGCGCCAATATGCGGTAGGCGGTGTAGAACACCAGCCACGCCAGGGCGATTTGCAGCAAAGCCGCGCCCAGATTGGTGTTTTGCCCGCGTGCGTCGATCTGCAGCGCATAGCCGCACAGCGCCAAGGCCAGCGCCAACGGCATGGCCAACAGCACATTGATCAGGATCGCCAGCGGCGTTTGCCACTGACTGTCACGCTTGAAGTGGCCGATGTCGGCGTGCAACCGATTGAGCTTGCCGTAGAGCGCTTTGCGTTTCCACGTCAGTACGCCAATCAACAACAGCAGGGGCAGGAATAGCAGCGGGCGCTGGGTCAGGCCATCGCTCAGTTCGCTGATACTCGACGCCCAAGGCAGCGTCGTGACCTGTTTTTCCAGGCGCGGCCAGATGCCTTGAAACCATTCCACATCCAGCGGCTTGTTGCTGGGGATCCAGAACATCTGCTCGTCCAGCGTCTCGCGCAGGCTCATGGCGGTGCTGACCAGCTGCTTCTGGTTGAGCTGCAGCGTGATGGACTCATTAAGCAGTGAACTCAGCTCGCGGTTCAGGCGTTCCAGCAGATCGCTGCGGGTAACGGCCATGTCCAGCAGGGTTTTGCGCAGCTGCGGGGTGATTTCCTCGGGCGGCTGCGTGGCCAGCAGCTTTTCGACGTAGGACGTCGGGCTGCTCATCTGCTCGCGCTGCTGATTGACCTCGAACTGATAGAGGCGGATGTCGGCGATTTCGTCAGCCAGGCCTTTGTCCAGTTGCAGGTGCGGCAGTGCCTGTTTCTGTTTGTAGAGGATTTTCGACAACAGCAGGCTGCCGCGTAGCACGTTGATCTGTTCGTCCAGTGCCTGATCGCTTTGGGTCAGGTTATCCAGTTGTTGCTTGGTCTTGAGGTTTTGCTGGGTCAGCTCATTAAGGCGGTCGGTGCCGCGCAGCAAGTAGTCGGAGAGCTTGAGGTTGGCGGCACTTTCGGTGGCAAGAAGGCTGCTGCTGCCGGCTTTTTCCGCTGCCAGAGACTGCTGCGTCACGGTCTGTTGCGACTGGGCGCGGCGCTTGTCGTTGATCAGGGTTTGCAGCTCCTGGATTTCCTGCTCCTGACGCGCGACCTTTTCGGTCAGCAAGTCATGTTGACTGTTGCCCAGATCCTGCAATTGGCTGTTGCCCGCCAGCTCCTGGCGACGCAATACCGTCAGCGCATTGATCGCCGCCAGCTCGGCATTGAGCTGGTTGCGCTGTTCGGTGCTGAGGCTTTTGCCGTTGTCCTTGCCCATTTTCAGCAGCGTGTTGATTTGCTGGATGCGCGTCTGGTTGGTGCTGATTTCGGCCTGGGCGCGCTCGGGACGGGTCTGGGCGGTGATCACCAGACTGCTGGCGTCGTTCAGGGCTTTTTGCAGATCGCTTTGCTGGGTGCTGCGCTGGCTCAGCAATTGTTCGAGCTGCGGCACGTCCAGATTGTTATAGCGCTGGGCCACAGGGATGACTTTACTGGCCTTCAGGCGCACCAGTTCACGCTGGTTTTCGGCGGTCTGTTTGGGCGCTTCTGCCAATTGCTGCTTGAGCGACGTCAGCTTCTGCTCGCTTTCGCGCTTGTTGGACAGGAACGTCAGGGTCTGTTCAAGCACCTGCTGCAAGGCTTTTTGATCAGCGTCTGGCAGTTTGCGGTCGGCGATTTTGTCCAGGCTTTGCTGCACCGCTTCGCTGGTGGGCGGGTCGGCAGCCAGAACTGGGAATGAAGACAGGCACAGGCCGAGCAGAATGGCAGCAAAGAAAGTACGCAGGGGCAACATAGACACCGGTCGAGCTGATCGAATAGAAGGGCAGTTTAGAGGAACAACCCGGGACCCGGGCGGCTTCCTTCCGGGAATCTGACGCCGACTTTGAGGATCTTGTTCCCCTCCATCACTGCAACAGTCCAAATAGTTCCATTCCATTCAATCTGGTCACCGACCACCGGCTCGCCGCGATTCTTCTGCACGATGAATTTGCTCAGCGGCATGTTCGAATCCAGGCCGTCCAGCTTCAGACCATACAAAGCCGCTACAGCGCCCAGCTGGGCGTCGCCTTCCAGAACGAAATCGCCGAAAAAGCGCAGATCCAGACCCCGTTGTGGCGCCTGGCTGAACAGTTTGCCGAGGGCTGCCAGATTGTGTTCATGGCCGATTACGCAGAGCAGATCGCCCACTTCCAGCGTGGTACTACCCGACGGATGGAGCAGTTGCTGGCCGCGAAACAGCGCCGCAATCCGCGTGCCTTCGGGCATTTTCAGTTCGCGCAGGGCGGCACCGATGCACCATTTTTCCGCGCCGAGACGATAAACAAACAGCTCCCACTCGCTGGTCGGGTGAACCTCCAGCGCCGCACGGGAAATCGGCGCGGGCTCTGGTGGCACCGTGACTTTGAGCAGTTTGGCCATCCACGGCAGACTGGTGCCTTGCAGCAGCAGCGACACGAGCACGATGAAGAACGCCAGATTGAAGTACAGCTGCGCATTGGGCAGGTTTGCCATCAACGGGAACACCGCGAGAATGATCGGCACCGCGCCACGTAAGCCGACCCAGGCAATAAAGGCTTTTTCGCGGCCATGAAAGGCCTTGAACGGCAGCAGGCCGACCATCACCGACAACGGTCGCGCCACCAGAATCATCCACAACGCCAGGCACAGCGCCGGGACGGCGATGGGCAGCAAGTCGTGGGGCGTGACCAGCAAACCCAGCACCAGGAACATGCCGATCTGCGCCAGCCAGGCCATGCCGTCGAGCATATGCAGAATGCCGTGGCGACTGCGGATCGGGCGATTGCCCATGACCAGACCGCACAGGTACACCGCCAGGAAGCCGCTGCCGTGAATGGCGTTGGTCAAGGCGAATACCGCCAGGCCGCCGGCAATCACCAGAATCGGGTACAGGCCGTTGGCCAGATTGATCCGGTTGACCAGTTGCAGCATCAACCAGCCGCCGCCCAGGCCGATAATGCCGCCGATCCCGAACTCGCGGATCAGATGGGTCAGCAGGCTCCATTCCAGGCTGGTCTGGCCGCTGGCGAGCATGCCGATCAGCGTGACGGTCAGAAACACCGCCATCGGATCGTTACTACCGGATTCGATTTCCAGGCTGGCGGTGACCCGCTCATTCAGGCCTTTGCCGCCGAGCAGGGAAAACACCGCCGCAGCGTCCGTCGAGCCGACGATGGCGCCGATCAGCAGGCCTTGAATCATGTTCAGATTGAACAGCCACGCGGCCATCATTCCGGTCAGGCCGGTGGTGATCAGCACGCCGACCGTGGCCAGCGACAGCGCCGGCCAGAGCGCGACGCGGAAACTGGAGACCCGCGTTCGCAGCCCGCCGTCGAGCAGGATCACGGCCAGGGCGAGGTTGCCCACCAGATACGCCGTGGCGTAGTTGTCGAAAATGATGCCGCCGCCGTCGACCCCCGCGACCATGCCCACTGCCAGGATGATCACCAGAATCGGGATGCCCAGGCGGGACGACAGCGAGCTGACCAGGATGCTTGCCCCGACCAGCAACGCGCCGATCAAGAACACGCTGTTGATGGTCACAGCATCCAAGGGCGGTACTCCAGACAAAAAATGACGATAAAAAAGATGAGGACGCGAAATGACCATGCAGTCCGCGTGCCAAGGATTCTAACCTGTTGAAATGGCTGGCTGTCAAAAAAGGTTACAACATTAAAGCGCAGTAAATATATAGGGGTCCGCGTCTGCGGTTTTTTGATCACGTGCATGACTTATCCATAAACCAAGGAACGAAGTCATGCCTGCGATTGGCACCTCCACCTCGACTGCGACTGTCGAAAATCCAGCGCTCAGCGATGAGTTGCGCCTGAAAAAAATGGCCCGGCAGTACATCGAGGACTTCCCGGATGTTCACGGTCTGGCGTATGCAACCGCGCTGCATATCCTGAAAAAACATACGAGCAAACGCCTGAATCCCGCCAAGGTTTACTGGCATCGCTTCAGCGGCGCGGTGAGCAGCAGCAGAACCTTCACCGGTTGGGAGCATTCAGGAACGCCCGTTGAGTCCATGACCCTGGTCGAGCTGGTCATGCATCGCTTCAGTGCCCGGGATCAGGACGCCGCCGACGAGTTGCAAGTCTATGGCGGCTTCTATACCGACGGCCCTCAGCATGGGGTCTATAACGAGCGCAATGAAGTGGCCATGCTGCCGCAGGTCGTCTTGCGGGATTTTTGGGACCAGGACTTCAGCGCGGCTTATCAGCGCAAGATCAAGCAGTTCTGGATCGCCCACAGCGAGAACTTTCGCACCCTGAGCAAGGCGCATTTCCTGGGTGCAGCAGGGCAGGCGCAGCGCAGTGGCGCGTTGTCGGACGCCGACTATGAGACGGTCATCCGCGTCGTTGCGCAATCGCTGTCACCAGTCATGACCTTGGGCGCGTTGCAGGCACGAGTTGCGCCGCAAGCTGGCATCACCTTACGCAGCTTCGATATTGGCAAATACGTTGCCCACGACGTGGTACGAATCGTCGACAACAACGGCGGGCAGATTCTCTATGTGCCGGGCGAAGTGCCGGCTTTTCATCGGTTCGCCAATGATGACCAACTGCGCGCCTGGGTGCTGGAGCGTTGCGCTACCGATGCATCGCGAACCGCCTTTACCTTGCATTTTTTCCCCTCGCAGAGCGCCAAGGATCAGGACGGCGGCGTCTTCGACCGCTGGATCGGCCAACTGCAACGCAATGAATGGTCTGACGAAAAGGTCATCAATCGGCTGGACAAGGTCATTGCTGGCGACGTGTTCGAGCATCTGCGTGAACAGGCGCGAGACAACATGCACGCACAGGCGCAATTGCTGACGTCCAATGCCAGCCTGCGCAAACAGATATGGATCGGCTATCTCAACGCCTTCATTCGGGTGTTCGGTGCCGCCGCGCCGCTGGGTTGGCCGGTTGCACTCACGCTGGTGGGCGCGGGGCTGGGGAATGTCGGCTTGAACATCGACCAAGCCGTAAATGGCAATACGCCGGGCCTGCGCAAGGCGGGTGTGCTGGGTGCTGTGTTCAATTCGATTTTCGTGGCTTTCAACCTGCCGATGCTGGGCGCAATCGGTGCCGAGGCGTCTATCGAAGACTGGGTGCCGGTGGCCGACAGCGGCGAGTCGTTGGCAAATCTGGAGGGCAACCTGATCTTGCCCGCTGAAGCAGCCAAGGCGACGGGGCGCTTGGAGGGTGTGCATGTGCTCGCCAATGGTGAAACCTGGATCGAAATGCGTGGCCTGCCTTATCGCGTGCTTTACCGCGAAGAGCTGCGCAGCTGGACCTTGGTCGACCCGCAAAATCCCTTTGCCTTCTACGGCGCCAAACCGGTGCGGCTCAACGCGCTTGGCGAATGGGAGCTGCTGGGGCCGCCAAAGCTGAAAGGCGGCACGCCGATGCAGGAAACGGCTGGTCCATCATCGGCCTCAAGTGTTTCCGATACACCTTTGGTCACGACAAAATCGCCGTTCTGGGACATCTATATGCGCTTCGACCTCAAGGAAGAGGAGCGTTTGTCCGAGCTGGCCCTTGCCCGGCAAAAAGCCGTAGTCGACGAAACCGTAAGAGAATACGAGCCCGACTCGGGCTCAGACACAGATTCGGACTCGGACCTGGACGCCGATGAGTTCATCACCACCAGCGAGGCAGGCGACCGAGTGCTCGTCGATGCCTGGGGCGACGAACACCGACTGTTCAAGACCGGCGACGAATACATCGGTGGACGTGTGGCGGACTACACGCAATTCGACGAGATGTTCAACGTCTACCTGCGCAATGGCCAGCCGCAATCCGGCAATCAGACGCAGCTTATCGAAGAGCTTGTCGAGGACCTCGACAGCATCGGTTACAACAACGACGTGGACCTGTATCGCGGCGGCAGCGGCCATCGCGGCACCTCGGGTGTCACCTTTCGTTCTGGCCGGATAAAGGTTGGCGACATCCTGGTGACCACCGACTTCTGCTCGTTCAGCGAAAATCCGTACCTGGCGCGGGTGTTTTCCAGCAGTCAGGCCGGTAAGCAGTCGCACACATTTATCCATGACCTGACCGCTGGCGCCGAGATCACCTTTGACGACACGGCAGTGGTGTTCGAACTGGCCAGGAAAACCTACCAGAGTGCCACCCCGATTGCGCCGTTTTCCGGCGACTGGCAGGAGGCCGAATCGCTCTTCAAACCCGGCACCTGGTTTCAGATCGACCGCATCGAGGAAGTGGTGGGGGATCACTTCAAGTTCATCAAGGTGCTGCTCAAGGAAAACCACCGCGCGCTGGAGAAATCCGGTCAGTGGGCAGGCAAGACTTTCCATTTGCGCACGGGCGAGCCGTTCAGTCGCGATGACTTCGCAACAAAGCTCGGGCCGCAAGGCGAGGCGCTGATCGACTTGTTTTTCCCGCTGTGAGGTTCGCCGGATGAGTGCCTAGAACCACTCATCCTGCATCGCCAGACAGGTGTCATCACGGGATTCGAGAAGCGCCAGCTCGTGATGACAGCCGGGCACTTCCCAGGTCAGAAAGTACCGGGCGGCCTGCAGCTTGCCTTTATAGAAACCCGCATCCGCCGGGTTGCCTGCCGTCAGGCCTTGCTCGGCGTGGATGGCTTGCTCCAGCCAACGCCAGCCGATCACCGCATGGCCGAAGGCTTTGAGGTACAGCGCTGAATTCGCCAGCGTCGAAGTGACTTTGCCTTGGGCCAGATCGCTCAGCAAACCCAGCGTTACCGTTTGCAGGCGCGTCACCAGTTGTTCCAGCGGTGCGCGCAATGCAGTCAGGCCTGCGTGGGATTTGGCCCGTTCACAAGTTTCGACAATCAGCCGGAGCAATTGCTTGAGCCCGGCGCCACCGTTTTGCGCCAGCTTGCGGCCCAGCAAATCCAGAGACTGAATGCCGTGGGTGCCTTCATGAATCGGATTCAAGCGGTTGTCGCGGTAATACTGCTCCACCGGATATTCGCGGGTGTAGCCATGACCGCCGAGAATCTGGATCGCCAGTTCGTTGGCTTTCAGGCAAAACTCCGACGGCCATGATTTGACGATGGGCGTCAGCAGGTCGAGCAGTTCCTGAGCCTGGCTGCGAACCTCTTCGGTTTCGCCGGTGCTGGTGTCATCGAACAAGCGCGCGGCGTACAAGCCGAGATCAAAGGCGCCTTCGACATAGGCTTTCTGGGTCAGCAACATGCGCCGCACATCGGCATGTTCAATGATCGCCACCGGCGCGCTGTCGGGGCTTTTGTTGTCCGGCAAGCGACCTTGGGGGCGTTGCCGCGCGTAATCCAGCGAATACAGATAACCCGCGTAGCCAAGCATGACCGCACCCATGCCGACGCCGATACGCGCTTCGTTCATCATCTGGAACATGTAGCTCAAGCCCTGATGCGGTTTGCCCACCAGATAGCCGACACACGCGCTGTTATCGCCGAAGTTGAGCGCCGTGGACGTCGTGCCGCGCCAGCCCATCTTGTGAAACAACCCGGCCAGCAGCACATCGTTACGCGGGCCAAGGCTGCCGTCGTCGTCGACCAGAAACTTGGGCACGATGAACAGCGAAATGCCTTTCACCCCGGCAGGCGCATCCGGCAGTTTGGCCAGCACCATGTGCACAATGTTTTCCGATAGACCGTGATCGCCGCCGGAGATAAAGATCTTGTTGCCGCGCAGGCGATACGTGCCGTCCTCGGCAGGCTCTGCGCGGGTGCGGATGTCCGACAGCGACGACCCGGTGTGGGGTTCGGTCAGCGCCATGGTGCCGAAGAACCGTCCTTCGATCATTGGCTGTAAAAAACGTTGTTTCTGTTCATCGCTGCCGAAGCTTTCAATGAGATTGGCCGCACCCATGGTCAGAAACGGATACGCCGTGGATCCGGCATTCGCGGCCTGAAAATGCGCAAAGCAGGCTTGAGACAGCAGCGTCGGCAGCTGCATGCCACCCGCCTCGAAACTGCGCGTTGCATTGAGAAAACCGGCATCGAGAAACGCATCGACCGCCGGTTTGACCTCAGGAATCAGCACCGCCTCGCCATTTTCATAACGCGGCTCGTTTTCATCAGCCTTGCGGTTGTGCGGCGCGAAATACTTCTCGGCAATCGTCCGCGCCGTGCCAATGGCCGCATCGAACGTCTCACGATTGTGCTCGGCAAACCGCTCCCGCCGGGTCAATGCCTCGGCATCGAGCACTTCATACAGCTCGAAAGCCAGATTGCGCGAACAAAGCAGCGTCTCGGACATGGCGACAAACCTTTCGTGGGAATGCGTCGAGTCTAGGTTTGAAGGGCAGGGGTGAACAGGAAGATTGATTTGGGTGATGGTGGGGCAGAAGGGCTCGCGGGACAGATCCCTCGACAAACATAGAACTTAAGGTAGGAGGGGACTTGTCCCCGATGGCGTCGGATTAGTCGACATCATTTGCCGGACACTAATCCGGTGGCTGCGCCAACGCCTTCCCGGACAAGGTGGAGCGCCACCCCGGCCGGCCCTACCTGATTTGTGCAAAACCGGTAGGAGGGGACTTGTCCCCGAAGGCGGTCGCTCAGGCGGCGTAAACATTGCGGATTTTTTCGTCAGGGCAATCGCTTTCGGGGACGAGTTGAACTGGTCAAGCTCCCTCCTACCGGTCATTCGATTTACCGCGCTTCAACACTCACCAACGACCGATCCAGCTCGGTACGGGCCATTTCAATCAGGTGCACAGCCGAGAAGGCCAGATCCCGTTTCGGGCCATTGAGGCTGTCGCCGGTTTCGTAGGCGGTTGCAGCGGCGCAGCGCAGCAGGTCGCTGATGTGGAGCAGGGATTGTTCCAGAGATGTTTCGGATGATGCTTTGTTCATTTGTTGGCTCCTTGGATTTAGCGGAGCCACCGGATATTCGCTGCTAACCGGATAGAGGTGGCGGCTTTGTCGCGGGTTAGCAGACCAGGTATCCAAGGCAACCCAGCGCACTCGAAAGTGCCCCGCGCAAAGCCGCCATAGAGCGGCACTTGCGAGCCTTGGATATTGGACAGGCTGCTAAACCCGATCACTGATGTTCAGCGACCGACGCAGCCTAGAGCCTAAAAATCCCCGGCGCAAGCGGTCAGGATTCTCTCGGAAAGTTCACGCAGAAGATAGGGAAAAGACACCGGCAGGGCGGTGTAGGACGGGGTGTTTTGTGAGCTGAAGTAACCGATTTTCAAATTCGTGGGACCGGCTTTAGCCGGGAAAGCTATTTGCCTGACTCCGCAAATACATCGAATGTACTGGCCCTTCCCGGCTAAAGCCGGTCCCACGGGCTGAATTGGCTTTGCCAGGCGGCAATTGACGTCTTCGTGACTTCGGTTGATAAGCCCATGTATCAAACACCCCCGCCAACCGGCGAGGGTGTTCCAAACGGTTTACCCGATCGTCATCAAGCTCGCATTACCACCCGCCGCCGCGGTGTTGACGCTCAATGCGCGTTCGATCACCAGACGTTCCAGTGCCACGTTGGTTTCGCCGTGGGACAAGCCGTTGACGCCGACGATTGCGCCTGCACGTTGCGCCACTTGCTGGCACACCGAGCGCAGTTGATCGGAGTCGCCGTGGTGCAGAACCGCGTCGATGATCACATCATCCTTGGTCCAGTCGGCAACCAGCTTGATCCGCGCTTGCACGTCTTTGGGCAGGCGAGTGCGCAGGGTTTTGCTCAGCTCGTTGTCCGGCCAGATCGCCGTGCTGCCAACGGCCAGAACCGCAGCCAGCTGGGTCAGCAAATCGCTTTCTGCTTCCGCCAGGCACAGCACGTGTTCCCGAGGCAGGATGCTGTAGCTGTTGCGCTCGCCGGTCGGACCGGCCAGCAGGCGAGTGATGCCGCTTTGCGATTGCGCGGCAAACTGGCTGCACAGCGCGTCCAGTTCTGCCTGTTGATTGCTGGAGGCCCAGGTTTTCAGGGCTTGCAGCGGTTTGCTCAGGACTTCGCGCATTCTCGTATCCGGAGCCGCCAGAGCATCGCCGCGCACGAAGGATTGCTCGATGGCATCCACCGGGCGCGTCGACAGCAGGCGATACAGATACAGCGGACCGCCAGCTTTCGGACCGGTGCCAGACAAACCTTCGCCGCCGAACGGCTGTACGCCGACCACGGCACCGACGATGTTGCGGTTGACGTAGACGTTACCGGCGTTGACGTTGTCGATGACCTTGGCGATGGTTTCGTCGATGCGGGTATGCACGCCGAGGGTCAGGCCGTAGCCGGAAGCGTTGATCTGGCCGATGAGTTGATCAAGCTCTTTACGCTTGAAGCGCACCACGTGCAGCACCGGGCCGAAGATCTCCCGTTGCAGCTCGTCGAAGCTTTCCAGTTCGATCAGGGTTGGCATCACGTAGGTGCCGCGCTTGATTTCGGCACTGTCGGCGATGGCGACCTGATAGACCGTGCGGCCTTTGTCGCGCATGGCCTGGATGTGTTTCTCGATGCCCGCCTTGGCTTCTGCGTCGATCACCGGGCCGATATCCACGGACAGGCGTTCCGGGTTGCCAAGGCGGCATTCAGCCATGGCACCTTTGAGCATCTCGATAACGCGATCTGCCGAATCTTCCTGTAAGCACAGCACGCGCAGGGCAGAGCAGCGTTGCCCGGCACTGTCGAAGGCCGAGGACACCACGTCGATGACTACTTGTTCAGTCAGCGCCGAAGAATCGACGATCATTGCGTTCTGGCCACCGGTTTCGGCGATCAGCGGGATCGGGCGACCTTGTGAATCCAGGCGACCGGCGACGTTGCGTTGCAGCAGGCGCGCTACTTCGGTGGACCCGGTGAACATCACGCCTTTGACCCGATCATCACCGACCAGACGCGCGCCGACGGTTTCGCCGCGACCCGGCAATAGTTGCACAACGCCTTCAGGAATCCCGGCTTCGAGCAGGATGCGCACGGCCTGAGCCGCCACCAGCGGGGTTTGTTCAGCCGGTTTGGCCAGCACCGGGTTACCGGCGGCCAGCGCGGCGGCAACCTGACCGCTGAAAATCGCCAGCGGGAAGTTCCACGGGCTGATGCAAACCACCGGACCCAGCGGACGGTGTGCGTCATTGGAGAAATCGTTACGGGCCTGCACGGCGTAGTAGCGCAGGAAATCCACCGCTTCGCGGACTTCGGCGATGGCGTTGGCGAAGGTCTTGCCGGCTTCACGGGCCAGCAGGCCCATCAACGGCTGAATCTCGCCTTCCATCAAATCGGCGGCGCGCTCCAGAATCGCGGCGCGTTCGGCCGGCGGCGTAGCTTGCCAGATCGGACCGGCGCTCAGTGCGCATTGCAACGCGGTGTCGACATCTTCCAGGCTGGCTTCCTGCACATGACCGACCACATCACGCAAGTCGGACGGGTTCAGCACGGGAGTCGAAGCGCCTTCGCTGGCCGGGCTGCCCAGCATTGGGCCCGCTTTCCAGTTGTTGTGCGCGGTCGCCAGCAACGCCGAGGACAGCGAACCCAGACGATGTTCGTTGGCCAGATCGATGCCGCTGGAGTTGGCGCGTTCGGTGCCGTACAAATCACGCGGCAGCGGGATACGCGGGTGTGGCAGGCCGAAACCGCCTTCCTGCGCCGCCATCTGCTCGATCTGGTTCACTGGATCGGCCACAAGCTCTTGAATAGAGATGGATTGATCGGCAATGCGGTTGACGAACGAGGTGTTGGCGCCGTTTTCCAGCAGACGACGTACCAGGTACGCCAACAGTGTTTCGTGGCTGCCGACCGGTGCGTACACGCGACACGGACGGTTCAGCTTGCCATCGGAAACTTTGCCTACAACCTGCTCGTAAAGCGGCTCGCCCATGCCGTGGAGGCACTGGAATTCGTACTGGCCGGGGTAATAGTTCTGACCGGCAATGTGGTAAATGGCCGACAAGGTGTGGGCATTGTGCGTGGCGAACTGCGGGTAGATGACTTCCGGCACCGAAAGCAGTTTGCGCGCACAGGCAATGTAGGAAACGTCGGTGTAAACCTTGCGGGTGTAGACCGGATAGCCTTCCAGGCCTTCAACCTGGGCGCGTTTGATTTCGCTGTCCCAGTACGCGCCTTTCACCAGACGAATCATCAGGCGATGGCGGCTGCGACGGGCCAGGTCAATCACGTAGTCGATCACATACGGGCAGCGCTTCTGATAGGCCTGGATCACGAAGCCGATGCCGTTCCAGCCGGTCAGCTGCGGTTCGAAGCACAGGCGCTCAAGCAGGTCCAGCGACAGCTCAAGGCGGTCGGCTTCTTCGGCGTCGATGTTCAGGCCGATGTCATATTGCTTGGCCAGCAGGGTCAGCGACAGCAGGCGCGGGTACAGCTCTTCCATCACGCGCTCGTACTGCGCGCGGCTGTAGCGCGGGTGCAGTGCCGACAACTTGATGGAAATGCCCGGGCCTTCATAAATCCCACGACCGTGGGACGCTTTGCCGATGGAGTGGATCGCCTGCTCGTAGGACGCCAGGTATTTCTGGGCGTCGTGTTCGGTCAGCGCCGCTTCGCCGAGCATGTCGTAGGAATAACGGAAGCCTTTGGCTTCGAACTTGCTGGCGTTGGCCAAGGCTTGGCCGATGGTTTCGCCGGTGACGAACTGCTCGCCCATCAAGCGCATGGCCATGTCCACGCCTTTGCGGATCATCGGCTCGCCGCTCTTGCCGATGATGCGACTCAGGGACGACGTCAGGCCTGCTTCGTTGTGCGTGGCGACCAGTTTGCCGGTCAGCAGCAAGCCCCAGGTGGCGGCGTTGACGAACAGCGACGGGCTGTTGCCCAAGTGCGGATGCCAGTTGCCGGTGCTGATCTTGTCGCGGATCAGTGCATCGCGGGTGCCTTTGTCCGGGATGCGCAACAACGCTTCGGCGAGGCACATCAGCGCCACACCTTCCTGAGAAGACAGGGAAAATTCCTGCAGCAGACCTTGAACAATGCCTGCACGACCGCTGGCGCTTTTCTGGTTGCGCAGTTTTTCAGCAATCGAAGCCGCCAGCTTGTTGGTCGCTTCAGCCATCGACACCGGCAGACGCGCCTGCTCGATGAGCATCGGCACGACTTCCTGCTCAGGACGGCGATAAGCCGAGGTGATCGCCGCACGCAGTACAGACTGCGGCAGGATGCTTTCAGCGAATTCGAGGAAGCATTGATGCGCTGCGTCGACCGGCAGCTCGCCATGGTCGTCGCCGTCTTTGCTGATCAAACCGTTGAGTTCAGAAAGGGTTGCACCACCTTCGAGCTTTTCCAGGTAATTGAAAATCGCCTGCTTGATCAACCAGTGCGGTGTACGGTCGATGGAGTGGGCGGCGGCTTTCAATCGCTCGCGGGTCGGGTCGTCGAGTTTGACACCCAGAGTGGTGGTCGCCATGTGCTGTCCTCATTTTCGCCACTTTGGGTGTGGCCGTGGTTGTCGGACAAGATTAGCGATGCAATGGCTGAGGTGCAACCGGGTGCAACCCTTTTTCCCTTGATTATTTGTGCGTTCGTCAGGAACTGGAATTTCCGAACCTTCGGCTGCGCAATGCCGGGGCTTTTAATTCGACAAATCGCGCTAAATGCGCCAAATTGGGGCGCGAAAGGCAATATTTGCCAACTGGTCGAAAAGGTGCAACTTATCCGAAAATAAGGGTTGCACCTTATTCCCGTTCTTGAATAGCATTCGTTCCCTCAGTGCAACCGCGCTGGAAGCCTCACGAACGGGCTGCTTTTTTATACGAAGCGCAGTCAGTACAGCCGTCTGCAATCAATGTCCTGAAGCGGGGGCATTGGTCACAAGATCAGTCGGCATCTATAAAAACAACGCCAGGGCAGAATTCAATGAGTGTCAGCAATCCCACCCTCATCACCTTCGTGATCTACATCGCGGCGATGGTATTGATCGGCCTTATGGCTTATCGCTCCACCAATAACCTTTCGGATTACATCCTCGGTGGCCGCAGCCTGGGCAGTTTCGTTACTGCACTTTCGGCTGGCGCATCAGACATGAGCGGCTGGTTGCTCATGGGCTTGCCCGGCGCTATCTATATGTCCGGCCTGTCGGAAGGCTGGATCGCCATCGGCCTGATCGTCGGGGCTTATCTGAACTGGTTGTTCGTGGCCGGCCGTCTGCGCGTGCAGACCGAGCACAACGGCGATGCCTTGACCCTGCCGGATTACTTCACCAGCCGATTCGAAGACACCAGCGGCCTGCTGCGTATTATTGCGGCGGTGGTGATTCTGGTGTTCTTCACTATTTATTGTGCTTCCGGGATTGTGGCCGGCGCGCGGTTGTTTGAAAGCACCTTCGGCATGTCCTACGAAACTGCCTTGTGGGCCGGTGCTGCGGCAACGATTGCCTACACCTTCGTGGGTGGTTTCCTGGCCGTAAGCTGGACTGACACCGTTCAGGCAACCCTGATGATCTTCGCCTTGATCCTCACGCCGATCATCGTGCTGCTGGCGACCGGCGGCATCGACGCAACCTTCCTGGCGATCGAAGCCAAGGACCCGGGCGCGTTCGACATGTTCAAGAACACCACCTTCATCGGCATCATTTCCCTGATGGGCTGGGGCCTTGGCTACTTCGGTCAGCCGCACATCCTGGCGCGTTTCATGGCTGCCGATTCGGTGAAGTCCATCGCCAGCGCCCGTCGTATCTCCATGACCTGGATGATCCTGTGCCTGGGCGGCACCGTGGCTGCCGGCTTCTTCGGTATCGCTTACTTCTCGGCGCATCCGGAAGTTGCCGGTCCTGTGACAGAGAACCCGGAGCGGGTATTCATTGAACTGGCCAAGCTGCTGTTCAATCCGTGGGTTACCGGTGTGTTGCTGTCGGCAATTCTCGCTGCCGTCATGAGCACTTTGAGCTGCCAGTTGCTGGTGTGCTCCAGCGCCCTGACCGAAGACTTCTATAAAGCCTTCCTGCGTAAGAAAGCTTCCCAGGCTGAACTGGTCTGGGTCGGCCGCGCCATGGTGCTGCTGATCGCCGTGATCGCGATTCTGCTGGCGGCGAATCCGGACAACCGCGTGCTGGGTCTGGTGAGCTACGCCTGGGCGGGCTTCGGCGCTGCGTTCGGTCCGGTGGTGCTGATTTCGGTGCTGTGGAAAGGCATGACCCGCAACGGCGCACTGGCCGGGATCCTGGTCGGCGCCATTACCGTGATCGTCTGGAAGAACTTCAGCATCTGGGGCCTGTACGAAATCATCCCCGGCTTCCTCTTCGCCAGCATCGCCATCGTCGTCTTCAGCCTGCTGGGCAAAGGTCCGTCGGTTGGCATGCAGACGCGTTTTGAGCTGGCCGAGAAAGAGTTCCAGGATGCAACTCGCTAATTTGCTGACGTAATACCTGTAGGAGCCAGCAAATGGCTCCTACAGAACCTTTCTCGTCCCTGTCTACATCCCTCCATTTTCAGACTCGTCCTACATTCGCTCCGCAACTTTTTCAATAAACTTGCCAACCATCAGGAAGGACTCGTTTATAGAAAGGGACTTATCGAGTGAACCCCAATCGTTACGATATCTGGGACGTCAGCCACGCTGCTGCTCGACTGACAACCCAAGCCTCAACGCTTGCTGCGCTTCATCTCAATGACGGAACAGCACGCCTGCGATTCGGCTATGAAGTCGCTCGGTACGCAAAGTGCATCACCGATGCGGTGTCGCTCGGTCATAAAACCGCCGAACAGGGCGTTCAAGCCTTGTTGCACGAACAGCGCGAGCTTTTGAATCAGTCAAAGCGTATCGAGCTGAACAGCCTGGGCTTGATGAACAATGTGGACAAGCGCACGCCTCCGGTAACACCTGCCCAGCTTTCGATGCGGCCCGACCCGGTGCAATTGCTGCAGTACCTTTATGAACAAGAGCTCAAAGCCCTTGATCAAAGCACAACGGCAACTACCGCTGCGCCGGCAGCCCCGAAGGACACTTATAAGCTCTTTGGTTCGGATCAATACCCGGCGCCCGTTCCCCTGCATCAACCCGGTTTTTATCTGGTCCCCAAAAGCATTACCGCGCAGGAACTGGAAGCGCAGCTGTTCAGTTCGCCTGCCTCCACTGTGATCGCCAAATACCGCGCGCTTAATCCGGGACTTGATCAAGTAAAAGCCGGACAGCTGATCGTGCTCAGCGACCCGAATAACCCGCGCTGTACTCGCGAAGAGGCACTGTTGATGGCGGCAGCCAGCAAGGTGAACAAGGCGCTGGAACCGTTGACTCCCGAAGAGGCCGATTTCATGGCCCGGCATCGACCCGAAATCGAAACCTTCCTTAAATACGGTTCAGCGGCGATTGGCGTCGGCCAGTCGATATTCAGCAGCCAGGTGAAGGGTGTTGAGACTGTTCTTGACCGAGATTGAAGCATTGCATCAAAGCAGCTTCAAAAGGGACGGCCATTTACGCTCGGCGCAATTCTTCAAGGAGCGCCAACAGCTGTTTCGTCGACTGGACGCCCAACTCACCTCGCTGATCAAGACAGGTGTCGGCTTCCCTGATCACCCGGACATCAAAACCGCGCTGGGCATTTCCAGCCGCAGCCTGGTCCACCACTGGACCCAGGCCGGCGCTCCCGGCCAGATCCCCGGCTACGCCACCCATCTTGAGAATGTTGCCAAGGCTTCCCGCTATTTGATCGGCACAGCAATTGGCGGCGGCGCTTCTTATCTGAAAGTGCAGGAAGTGTGTGCGGCGGGGAATACCGAGGCGTGCGAAAAGGTGCGATTTACTGAAACGGGTGGGTTTGTTGGTGGAGTGGCGGGTGGGGCTGCTGCTGGTGCCGGTTTTACTTGGGCGTGTGGCCTTCTCGCGCCGCCTACAGCCGGAGCTGCCGTACTTGCATGCGCGATAATCTTGGTAGGAGGAGGTTCTTTTGCCGGGAGCTATGGGGGCGGAAAAATGGGTGAGTACTTTGGCGAGTTGATTTATAAGGTCGTGAGATGAGTTCGAGTCTGAAGATAGGTGAGCTTAGTGGCTATTAGTGCAGCTGAGAAATTAATACTCACCGTGGGTTTGTTAAATTTTGCTGGACTATTTGTTTATCTCGGTGTTTTTTACTATTTTGTCTTTACAAAAATGGACTTTATGGTGTCCCATCTAAAAAATTGTCCGTTAGTGATGAATCGCATTAACTCATTAAGGTCAGGTTTGCCAGGAAAGATGTATGTATTTGGCGCTATAACAGCGGTACTCACTGTACCGGGACGCATGATCCGGATAGGCGGCGCTAGCGCTGAAGATATAGAAAACTTTCCGGCCGACCTCAAGCGCAAGATTGTCGTGCTGCATTGGAGCGGCATGACGGCGCTGCTGATTATGTGTGTTCTTTGGCTGATTATTGAACTTGAGCTCGTCTAAAACATTCTCCCAGAAGCTGTGGGAAACAACTGTGAATTTTATAAGGTTTCCAAATGAACGCTGAATCACTTTATGAGTTCTTCCTGTGGGCAAGTCTCGTCAGCACCGTAGGTCTTTTGCTATGTTTGGGCATCAGCTTTGGCTTTGGGTACTTTAAACAGGAAAAACTGTTCGAATACCTGAAAAACAGCCATGCTGTGACGGGACAAATATATTATTCAACATCTTTCGGCGGTGAAAAAATGGCAATGGTGAATCAAGTCATACATGTCGTGGCCAGATCTCGTCATTACCTTCATAAGGGCACAGCTAACCCCAAAGATATTAAAAATTTCCCTGCCAGGGTGAAGTTTTTATTTATTATTCTGTATTGGGTTCGCGTCGGATCGTTTTGGTTATGGTTAATAGCTTTCGTGGCGCTGCACCTCAGTTGGTTCGCTCCCAGCCAACAGCCTGGCTGTTATTGCCAGATTAACCAGAAGACCGGCGAGATTGATTACGAAATCGTTCGATAAAATTGCTGGCACTGCTGATTTTGTGGGACCGGATTTATCCGGGAAGAGGCCAGTGCAGCCAACTCACATCTTCAGAGTTGTCACTGGCCTCTTCGCGGGCAAGCCTCGCTCCAACGAGGTT
>LNAP01002612.1_pt1 | contig 34957 bp, 42 predicted proteins | sample 602601 | NCBI WGS metagenome assembly LNAP01 (sample SAMN02440304, study PRJNA202911) | soil metagenome | biome: Subtropical and temperate rainforests or woodlands; isolation source: soil samples (1 kg each in a 20% v/v slurry with milli Q water) were... ... | reverse complement strand
TCAACCCTGACCCTGGACGACATCGCCGCAATCCGCATCTCGACCAAGAAGCTCGACGAGCTGTGCGCGGAATACCAGAAGTCCAAGCGGACGATCCAGAACATCCGCAGGGGCGAGACGTGGCGCGTGACCACCGGCCCCTTCGCTGGCCTCGGCGCCAGAACCGCATCCCCATCCACCCAAGGAGCACCCGCTTGATGCACAACGACAGCAACGCGATCCTCGACGACCTGTTGGCGCGCTGGCACCACTGGATGTCGGGGGCTCCAATCAACGGCGTGGACCGCCTCGACGCCCCAGCCTTCCGCGACGCACAGTCCCGCACAGGGTGGGACTCGTCAGGCGACGTGATCGACCGCGAACTGGAATCGAAGACCATGAAGGCGATCGACTTCCAAGTCGGCGGCGACGCGCGCGCCCAAGGTGGCATGGGTGATCCTCACCGGACCGCAATCTACATCCTGGCGCGCAACTGCTGCACCGGCCAAAAGGTTTGGTACAGCGAGCGGCTGCCGAAAGACCCGATTGAGCTTGGCATCGTCATTCAGGAGGCGCGAAACATCCTGACGCGGCGCCTCATGGCAGCCGGCATCTTGTAGCTCGCGCAATCTTCTGCTACATTTCCGGCCGTGGGGGATAGGTGCCTCCAAAAACAGCCGCCCGGTAGCAATGCCCGGCGGCTTTTTTCATGTTCGCCGGTCCGGCACACACCTCACGGCGACAGCCAACAGGCCGCGACCCGGCAACTTTTCCGACCCCGGTTCATCCGTGAACGTGACACGGCGCGCCACGGGCAAATGGCGCGTTTCTCCGCGACTGCACCACCGTCATCACGAGAGGTGCGACCGGCAGCCGCCCAGCGGTGACCACCACCGTAGCCCGATGGGATGCACCTATGGCCAAGAAATCAGCATCGGCCATTCCGGCGCGCCCAGTGCCGCCGATGGACCTCGACAGGTTCAAGCCCGCGCCTGAAGTGCGGGCGTGGGTCGAGAAAGAGATCCTGGCCGAGGACGGGCTCCTCTACAACCCAGAGCACGCGCACCTGATCGACGCCGACCTTGAGTTCCTGTGGGCGCCAGGCGGCTTCAACAAGCAGATGCGCCGGGTGATCGGCCAGGCCGAGGAAGTGATCTTCCGGGCCGGCGGCTGGCAGAAGATGCGCCAGGAGGAGCAGTTCCTCACCTGGTTCGACCGACTACCCTCGTTCGTGATCACGCTGGACGCTCACTATGCCCAGCAGTGCGCGGATGTGGACTGGTGCGCGCTGGTCGAGCATGAGCTGTACCACGTGGCGCACAAGAAGGATGAATTCGGCGCGCCGATGTTCTCGAAGGAAGGCCGGCCGAAGCTGGCGCTCCGTGGGCACGACGTGGAAGAGTTCGTCGGAGTCGTGCGGCGCTACGGTGTCGGCGATCCCGGCGGGGCCATCGCCCAACTGGCGCGCGCGGCTCGGAACACACCTGACATCGCGCCGATACGCATCGCGCAGGCGTGCGGCACTTGCCTGCTGCGCGCCGCTTGACTGGCAACAGACGTATGGCCGCTCTCAAAGACCCCGTGAAAATGGCGCTTGTCCATGCGATGGCCTGCTTCGACACGCCGTCTCAGGCGGTCGAGATGGTCAAACAGGAGTTCGACATCACGATCAGCCGGCAGCAAGCGGCGGCATACGACCCGACGAAGCTGAGTGGCAAGAACATGAGCAAGAAGCTCGTGGCCGTGTTCTACGCGACCCGTGAAGCCTTCCTGAAGGACGTGAGCACGATCCCGATCGCGCAGCAGGCCTACCGTCTGCGGGTGCTCCAGCGGGCCCTTGCGAAGGTGGAGAAGTCCGGCAACACAGCCATGGTCTCGCAGATCCTCGAGCAGGCCGCCAAGGAGTCGGGCGGCGTGTTCACCAACAAGACGAAGCTCGAGCACAGCGGCTCGGTCGCCACCCCAGAATTGAAGCTGGTGCTGCATGGAACTGCACCTACACCCCCGGCAGTCTGAGGCGTTCCTCTCCACTGCGACGGAAATCCTGTACGGAGGCGCGGCAGGCGGAGGAAAGAGTCACCTGATGCGCACCGCGGCGATCGCGTGGTGCACGGCGATTCCCGGGCTGCAGGTCTACATCTTTCGGCGCATCTCGGACGACCTGGCCAAGAACCACATGGAGGGGCCGACAGGCTTCCCGGCCATGCTGTCCGAGTGGATCGAGCAGGGGCACGCGAAGATCAACTGGTCCAAGAACTCCATCGAGTTCTGGAACGGCGCCAAGATCCACCTCTGCCACTGCCAGTACGAAAAGGACCGGTTCAAGTATCAGGGCGCGGAAATCCACGTCCTGATGATCGACGAGCTGACGCACTTCACGGACGTGATCTACCGCTACCTGCGCGGCCGGTGCCGCCTCGGCGGGCTCCGCGTGCCGGCGCAGTACGTCGGCCTGTTCCCGCGCATCGTGAATGGGTCGAACCCTGGCGGCATCGGGCACAACTGGGTGAAGCTGACCTTCGTCGACCAGGCTGCGCCGATGGTCATCACGCAGATGGAGAAGGATGAGGGCGGCATGCGTCGCCAGTACGTGCCCGCGAAGCTGGCCGACAACCCGACGCTGACCGAGACCGATCCCGACTACGTCAACCGGCTGGAAGGCCTGGGAAACGCCGCGCTGGTGCGGGCGATGCGCGACGGCGACTGGAACATCATCGCTGGCGGGATGTTCGATGACCTGTGGGACCAGGAAACGCATGTCCTGAAGCCCTTCGCCATCCCGGCAAGCTGGCGCATCGACCGTGCCTTCGACTGGGGCAGCAGCAAGCCGTTCTCGGTGGGCTTCTGGGCGGAATCGGACGGAACCGAAGCGGTCATGTCGGACGGCAGCAAGCGCGCCTTCCCGCGCGGCACGCTGTTCCGCATCGGTGAGTGGTACGGCTGGAACGGCCGGGCGAATGAAGGCTTGAAGATGAGCGATGCGGGCATCGCTGACGGCATCGTGCTGCGACAGGTCGACATGGGCATTCAGGACCGCATCAAGGCGGGGCCGGCCGACAGCAGCATCTTCGACGAGACGAACGGTGACAGCCCCGCCAAGATTCAGGAGCGCCACAAGGTGCGCTGGGAGAAGGCGGACAAGTCGCCCGGGTCGCGCAAGCGCGGCTGGCAATTGATGCGTGGGCGGCTACAGGCTGCGCGCGCGGAACGCATGGAGGAGCCTGGGCTCTTCGTGTTCGACACCTGCAGGCAGTTCATCCGGACGATCCCTGTTCTCCCGCGGAGTGACCGTGACCCCGACGACATCGACACCGACGCCGAAGACCACATCGGCGACGAATCGCGCTATCGCATCCTGGCGGTGAAGCGCACGGTGACGGTCGAGCCACTGCGCATGTAGCCGCGGAAGAGGAAAACGCATGGCCTTGAAAGTCCAAGAACAGAGCCCCGAAGTCGCGGCGATGGCGGCCGAGTGGCCCATCGTCGAGGCGCTGCTCGGCGGCACGTCCGCCATGCGCGCGGCCGGCCAGACCTACCTGCCGAAGTGGCCAAACGAGGAAGCCGACAGCCACAAGACGCGCGTCAACACCGCCACGCTGTTCCCGGCGCTGTCCCGCACCATTTCGGTGATGAGCGGCAAGCCGTTCGCCAAGCAGCTGACCCTTGCTGACGACGTGCCGGCGCGGATCAAGACCTGGTGCGACGATGCCGACCAGCAGGGCAACAACCTGCACAGCTTCAGCGTCGACGTCATGTTCGAGGCGCTGGGCTATGGCCTGTGCGGCGTGCTGGTGGACTATCCGACGGTGGGCGACTCGGCCCGCACGCTGGCCGACGAGCGCAGCCTGGGCGTGCGGCCCTACGTGGTTCTGGTGCGTCACAACCAGATCCTGGGCTGGCAGTACGAGCGCAAGGGGGGCGTGACCAGGCTGACGCAACTGCGCATCCTGGAGTCGAAGGAAGTGCAGGACGGCGAGTTCGGCGTGGCAGTCGAGCAGCGCGTGCGCGTGCTGACGCCTGGCGCCTGGACGGTCTACATGCCGCCAGCAAAGGCCAATGATGATTGGGTGATCGAGAGCACGGGCACCACGACGCTGCAGGTGATCCCCTTCGTCCCGTTCTACGGCAAGAAGCTGGGCTTCATGTGCGGCAAGTCGCCGCTGTTGGATCTGGCCTACCTGAACGTCAAGCACTGGCAGAGCCAGAGCGACCAGGACACGATCCTGCACGTCGCGCGCGTTCCGATCCTGGCGATGATCGGCGCCGAGGAGGGGTCGGCACTGACTGTCGGAGCATCGTCGGCCGTGAAGCTGCCGCTGAATGCCGACCTCAAGTTCGTCGAGCACACCGGCGCAGCCATCGACGCCGGAGCCAAGTCGCTCGAGGCCCTGGAAAGCCAGATGATCACCACCGGCGCCGAGCTGCTGGTCATCAAGCCGGGCGAGCAGAAGTCGGCGACGCAGTCGAACAACGAGGCCGAGGCCAACAAGAGTGACCTGCAGCGCATCGTCGAGTCGTTCGAGGACAGCCTCGACCAGGTGCTGCAGCTGATGGGCGACTGGGTCGGAGAGAAGCAGGCCGGCCACGCCAGCCTGTTCAAGGACTTCGGCGCCGGCAGCCTCAGCGACGCCAGCGCGCAGCTGATCGTGTCCATGCAGCAGGCCGGCCTGATCACCAAGGAAACTGCCCTGCGCGAGATGCAGCGCCGCGGCATGCTGGCCGCCGACATCGACCCCGAAGAGGAACTCGATGCGGTCAAGGAAGAAGGCCCGCCACTCGGCACGCTGCGCGAAGACGACATCGACCCGATGACCGGCCAGAAGAGAAAGCCTGAGCCGGCCGCTGCCTGATGAACGCCGCTGAAGTCGCCGCGGCAAAGCAGGTTCTCGACCTGACCATCCGTCACGCCGTCGCCCTGCAGCGGTACTCGAATGGCCAGGTGCAGCGCATCCTGTCGATCCTGAACAAGGCCGACGCCGAGATTTTCGCCGCGCTGGGTTCGGCCCTCGAGCGGCTGCCGGCCAACGCCGGAACCGTGGAATACCTGGAGAGCATGCTGGGCAGCGTGCGCATGCTGAATGGCCGGGCCTACGCTGATGCGCAGGCGGCGCTGGACGCTGGTGCGCGCGACTTGGCGGGCAGCGAGGCGGCCTTTCAGTACAACCTGTACAGTTCGCAGGCGCCGGCCGGGACTAGCCTTACCGCAGTGACTTTCGAGCAGGCATGGACCGCGGCCTACAGCCGGCCGTTCGCCGGGAAGCTGCTGCGGGACTCGGTTGCCGAACTCGGGCCGGTGCGGGCGACGCGGATTCGTGACGCGGTGCGCATGGGCTACCTGGAAGGCAAGCCGACGGCGCAGATCGTGCGCGAGATCCGCGGCACACGGGCCAAGGGATACACGGAAGGGTTCGTCGAAGTCGACCGGCGCCACCTCGAGACGATGGTGCGATCGGCACTCAGCCACACGGCGGCCAGCACGCGAGATCGGTTCTTCGAGGAGAACACGGACGTGCTGGAGAGCCAGCTATGGCTCAGTACGATGGACGGGCATACCAGCCCGCCCTGCATCGCACGCTCGGGCAAGCGGTACACCATCGGCGAGCGGCCGAAGCCGATAGGGCACCTGGTGCCGTGGTGCACAGCGCACGGTTGCGGGCCTGGGCGCATCCACTACAACTGCAGGAGCACCGGGATTGCCCTGCTGCCCGGCCAAACCAGGCTCTACGGCACGCGAGCCAGCGCAGACGGCCAGGTTGACGCGAACCTGAGCTATGGGCAGTGGCTGAAGACCCAATCGGCCGGCGTGCAGGATGAAGTTCTCGGCGCTCGACGCGCGCGGTTGTTCCGTACCGGCGGCCTGACGATTGAAAAGTTCACGAACGACCAGGGGGCCTGGTTGTCGCTGGATCAGCTGGAGTCGCTGAACAAGAAGGCATTCGAGAAGGCCGGGCTCTAGAATCTCGCCGTGCCCCGCCTGACCATCGTCCCACCTGCCGACCCCTCTCCCGCCGAGAAGGTGCGCCAGCGCGTGAAGGCGCTGCCCCGGCCGGAGCACCTGCTGCAGTGCCCGCGCTGCGCCTGCCGGACGATGAAGGTGGAGGTCACCGGCGCTATGCTGAAAGGCGGCAAGGTGACCGGCGGGACGAAGCAGTTCATCTGCTCGATGTGTGACCGCAAGGGCGAGCGCGTCGTCGTCGCCTGATATCGAACACCGGCCGCAAGGCCACCGAACAAGCCGCCCCGGGCAACTGGAGCGGCTTTTCTTTTTCCGGCTTCCGCATGTGATGTGCGGCGGCCAACCCCTGCCCGAGACGGGCGCATCAACCCCTTCGAGAGGAAGGATCTCCCATGCCATTGCCATTTACCGTCGACGCAATCGACACGGTCCCTGAAGCACAACGCAGTCTCTACAAGGAAGCGAACGGGAAGTTCGTCCTTGACGTGGAAGGCTACGAGGAGCCCACCGGGCTCAAGACTGCACTGCAGAGCGAGCGCACGGCGCGCAGCAACGCAGAAAAGCAGGCCCGCGCGTGGGCCGCCCTGGGCAAGACGCCCGAGGAGATCCAGGCGCTTGTCGAGGCCGCCGCACAGGCTGAGCAGGACAAGCTCGGCAAGAGCGGCGAGTGGGATAAGCTGAAGCAGCAGATGGCTGATCAGCACAAGACCGAACTCGGCAGGAAAGACGAGCGCATCAGCACCCTGACGAAGAGTCTGGAGCGACGCCTGATCGACGCCGATGCGACCGCGGCCATTGCTGCAGCGAAGGGCGTTCCGGCGCTCCTCCTGCCGCACGTCCGCGCCTCGGTCAAGGTCATCGAAGACGGTGGCGATTTCAAGGTCCAAGTTGTGGATGCGTCGGGGAACCCTCGCGTCAACGGCAAGGGCGAGTTCCTTTCGATCGCGGATTTGGTCGGCGAGATGCGCCAGTCCGAAGTTTTTGGCCGAGCATTCGAGGCGTCCGGCACCACGGGAGGTGGTGCATCTGGTGGCGGCTCTGGTGGCAACGGCAAGACGATGAAGCAAGACGCGCTGGACAAGCTGAAGCCCGCCGAGCGGGCCAAGTTCTTTGCCGGCGGCGGGATCGTCGTCCCGTAAGTAATTCCTACGCAACCCCAGAGCCCGCCATGAGCGGGCTTTTTCAATTCTGAAAGGTCCATCATGGCCAACGTTTTCACCGCACTGCAGCCCGTGCTCTACAGCGCAGCGCAGGAAGTCTCCAACGAGCCCTTCGGCGTCATCAGCGGCATCGCCGCCAGCTTCGACGACAAGGGCGTTGCCATCGGCGACAAGGTCCGCGTGCCGATCGCGCCGACCGCTTCGACCGCCGACTACACCCCGGCCATGACGACCTCGGCCGGCAGCGATGCCACCGCATCCAATGTCGAGGTGGAGATCACCGCCAACAAGCAGGTTTCGTGGCATCTGACCGGCGAGCAGCTGCGTTCGCTCGAGAACGGTTCGACCGATGGCGAATGGGTCCGCCAGATGGTCGCCCAGGGCATGCGCGCACTGCGCAACGGCGCCGAAAGCGCCTGCGCCCTGGCTATCAAGCAAGGCGCATCGCGTGCTGTCGGTACGGCTGGCACCAACCCGTTCGCCTCGGACATCAACATCATCCCCGATGTCCGCAAGGTGCTGCTCGACAACGGCGCCCCCATGGCCGACCTGCAGCTGGTGATCGACTCGACCGCCGGCACCGCGGCGCGCAAGCTCGGCATCATCCAGCAGGCCTACCAGGCCGGCAGCGAGACCGAGCGTCGTTCGGGTGACCTGCTGCGCCAGTTCGGCTTCTCGATCCGCGAGTCGGCCGGTATTGCGACGCATACCAAGGGCACCGGCGCCTCGTATGTCACCAGCGGCTCGACCGCTGTTGGCGTGCGTGACGTGGCCCTTGTGACCGGCACCGGCACCGTGCTGGCTGGTGACGTGGTGACCTTCGCCGCCGACTCGACCAACAAGTACGTGGTCAACACCGGCGTCGCGGCGCCCGGCACGATCACCTTGGGCCGCCCTGGCGCGCGCGTCGTGATCGCCACCGCCAACGCGCTGACGGTCGGCAACAACTACGCCGCCAACCTGGCCTTCGAGCGCAATGCGGTCGTCGGCATCATGCGCCCCCCGGTCATGCCGGCGAACCCGCTGATGCAGTCGACGCTGATCAGCGACTCCATGGGCATGACCTACCTGCTGGTGCAAATCGCCGGTGACGGCATGGCCACCTGGCGCCTGCACCTCGCCTACGGCTTCAAGGTCGTGCAAGGCGAGCACGTCGCCATCGTGATGGGCTGATGAATCGCCGGGGGCTTTGGCTCCCGGCCTTCCCACGAAGGACCACGCCATGGCAAACCTGACGCGAGAACAGCGCGCCGCACGCGAAGCCGAGAAGGCCGCGGCAACCACCGTCGAAGACGGCCTCATTCCGATGACGAAGGATGGCGAGGTGCTGGATGTGCACCCGTCCTGCGTCGCAGATCACCAGCGCATCGGCTGGAAGATCCTGACCGCCTGACCCCAGGCCATCAAGTGAAGCGCCCTCCTAGTGAGGGCGTTTTGCTTTGTGCGATCAACTGAAAGGCAAACCCCATGTCCAAGACCAACTCCTGGGAAACAGCGATGCTGAGCCTGCTGTTCGCGAACAGCAATGCAGCCAACATCGGTGATGCGACGGGCCTGCGTGGCTCGACCACGGCCGGCAGTCTGTACCTGTCGCTGCACACCGCTGATCCTGGCGAAGCCGGCGACCAAACCACCAGTGAGGTGGCGTACACCAGCTATGCGCGCGTCGCGGTGTTGCGGAACGGGACGGCATTCACTGTGTCTGGCAATGCTGCCTCGCTCGCTGCGCTGACCAGCTTCCCGGCTGGCACGGGCGGCACCGGCACTGCTACCCACTTCGGCATCGGCACTGCGGCAAGCGGAACTGGCGTCCTACTCTACAAGGGTGCGATCTCGCCGAGTATCGTGTGCGGCAACGGTGTCACGCCGCAGATCAACGCGGGAACGCTGGTCACGGAAGACTGAGGGTAGGACGTGGCGTTCGTACAGGCGTCGAGCCCCCTACGGACGCAGGGCGCACTCGGCACGATTTCACTGCCAAGCGTCGCTGCTGGCAATGCGATCGTCGTTGTCTGCAGCAACTTCGGCAGCGGGTTCACTTCGGTCACTGGCAGCGTCAATGGCGCGTTCACGAAGTCCGTAGGAATCATCGACAACGGCAGCAACGCTGTCGAGATCTGGCTCAAGGAAAACGCTTCAGCCGGGTCTGAAACGATCTCCTTCGGCGTCACCAGCGCGACGGGCGACACATACATCAGCGCCGATGCCATGGAGTGGAGCGGCGTCGCGACCAGCAGCGCCCTGGACCGCACCGGCACCGGAACCGATTCGCTGGCGGCGACCGCATCGGCGGCCAACACGCAGGCCGCCGTGCTGGTCATTCATGGGTCGGTGTGCGACACCGGGAATTCGGCCATTGGGTGGGGCGTACCGAGCGGCTACACGCTGCTCGACCGAGAGGCAGACTCCAACAATTTCACGGGCTACCAGGCTGCGTACAAGGTCGTCGCAGCGACAGAGACAAGCACCGGGACCGCGACTAGCAGCGCCCTGGCTGGATCGAACTTCGACAGCATCATCGCGACGTTCAAGCTGTCGAGCGGCAGCACGTCGCCGACGACTGCGACCGCCGCGGCCGGCGCTGCTACCGTCTCGGGTGCCGGCTCCTCGCGCGCGGCGTCTGGCGGGACGGCTGCGGCTGGAGCGGCAACGGTTTCCGCATCGGCAAGGTCGACGAAGACAACCACGGCGACGGCAGCAAGCGGAGCGGCGACGGTCAGCGCATCAGCCGCGGCCTTGTTCTCTGCCGGCGTCACGCCAGCTGCAGGTCTAGCTACAACCTCGGCGGCGGCATCGGCGGTTTCCAAGGCAAGCGGCACGGCCACAGGCGCAGCAACGGTTTCGAGTTCAGGCGCATCGCTGGCTGCAGCAGCAGGCTCGGCGCCAGGTGTCGCCTCTGCTTCCGGCATCGGATCTTCGCTGGCGGCAACCACCGCGACGGCAGCGGCAGGCATTGCGATGGTGTCGGCAGTCACATCGGGCGGCGCTGGGTCGACCGCTACCGCAGCGGTTGGCGCGGCCACGGTGGCGGCGGCAGGATCTTCGCAGGCCGCGGCTGCGGGCCAGGCAAGCGGTCTGGCAACGGTTTCGGCGGTTGGCGCAAGCGCGGTGCGCGCGTCGGCTAGCAGCGCGGCCGCGGCGGCAACCACGGCCGGATCGGGACTGTCGACGGCAGCGTCGACACCCTCCGCGGCTGCTGGCGCTGCCACGGTGAGCGCTGTTGGTAGTTCGCTGGCCGGGGCCATCACGACAGCCATTGCCGCGGCTGGCGCTTCTGTCGTCTCGGCGATTGCGGCGAGCCTAGCGCGCGCGAGCGGGCTTGCAGAAGGCGTCTCGATCGTCTCCGCAAGCAGCTACGTCTCGGCGGCGCGCCAGTACCCGCTCGCAGGCATCACTCAGGGCCGCCCACTGGCCGGCGTCACGCAAACCTACCCGCTGGCCGGGCAGACCAACACCTATCCGCTGGGATGAACCTATGTCGTTGATCGTCGAATCTGGCGCCGGTCTGCCGGACGCTGAAAGCTACTGCAGCGTGGCCCAGGCCGATGCGCATTTCGCGGCGCGCGGCACCACGACATGGGCCACGATGACCGAGACCGAGAAGGAGCAGGCTCTGCGCCGCGGCACCGACTACCTCGAGGCCTACTACGGCTACCGCCTCGGCGGCTACCGTGTGGGCACGGTGCAGGCGCTGTCCTGGCCGCGCTACGACGCTCCGCGCCGGGGCCTGGCGACTTCGCTGTGGTGGGAGTCGAATGTCGTGCCGGCGGACATCGTCAAGGCCTGCGCCGAGGCGGCGATCCGTGCGGCCGCGGGCGACATCGCGCCGGACGTGGGCCGGCTGAAGTCGCGGGTCAAGGTCGGGCCGATTGAAACCGAGTGGGTCGCTGGAAGCTCCGGCCTCACCAAGTTCACGGCGATCGACCGCCTGATGCAGCCCTTCGTGGGCGGCGGCGGGTCGATGAGCATGCAGGTGGTGCGGGCATGACGGTCATTGCATGGGATGGCAAGACGCTGGCGGCGGACAAGCGCGCCACGTCTGGCGGCGGCATCGCCCGCACCGTCACGAAGATCGAGCGCTTCGGCGAGATGCTGCTGGCAATGACTGGCGGATGGGATGTGGCTGCCGAGATGCGTGAATGGTTCAAGGCGGGCGCCGATCCGGAGAAGTTCCCATCCAAGGCGCGCGAGGATGTCGCAACTCTAATCGTGATCCGGCCAGGAGCTGCCATCGAGTCGTACAGCGCCGGGCCGTACCCGATGCCGGTCGATGCGAAGTTCATCGCTTTCGGCAGCGGGCGCGACTTCGCAGAGGCCGCGATGTACCTCGGTCATGACGCCATCGAAGGGGTACGCGTGGCGTGCCACTTCCAGACCGACTGCGGCAACGGCATCGACACGCTGGAGTTCCAATGAGCGGCTTCTACGACGACACGGCTGCCGTCGCCTCGGAAATCCTCGAGGAGTTCGGAGCCCCCGTGACCCTCTCCCGTGTCACGCCCGGCGGCTACGACCCAGCGACCGGGACGACGACCGGCGACGTGACCACCACATGGACCGGCACCGGCGCGCGCTTCGACTACACCCAGAAGGAGATCGACGGCACCCTGATCCGCCAGGGAGACCAGCGCGTCTACCTCAGCGTCGCCGGCATCGTGAACCCGCAGAGCGGCGACAAGCTGACCATGGGCGGGAAGACATTCAACGTCGTCGAGTCGCGGCCCCTGCAGCCCGCCCTGGTGGCCGTGCTGTTCGACGCACAGATCCGCGGGGTGCAGTGATGGGGACGTTTGCGATCGACATGCAGAAATTCGTCGACGAGGCCAAGGGTCGCATGGACGACCTGAACCGCAAGGCAGTGATGCTGGCGGCGCAGGGGATGGTGCTGAAGTCTCCGGTGGGCAACCCCGAGCTGTGGGCATCGAACGCTGAATCCACCTATGGCCGGCAGATGCACAACGCCTTCGCCGAGGCGGCCGGCAAGCGCCGCATGAGCCAGAAGAAGCTCAAGCAGACCTACCCGCTGAAGGCCGGGAAGGGCTACGTCGGCGGCCGGTTCCGCGCGAACTGGCAGCTCGGCTACGGCGCCATCAACAAGGACACGACCGAGCAGACGGACAAGTCCGGCAGCGCGTCTCTTGGCCGGATCGAGGCTGCTGTATCAGGCATTCAGGCCGGCGGCGTCTGCTGGGTGTCCAACTCGCTCCCGTATGCCCAGCGTCTCGAGGATGGCTGGTCCAAGCAGGCACCTATCGGCATGGTCAAGGTGACATTCGCCGAGCTGCCGAACCAGCTCCGGGCCTATCTGCGGAGCCTTCCATGAGCCTGCCCGCCATCCGCGCCGTCCTCGAAGGGCGCCTGAACACATGGGCTGCGGCCCGGTCCCCAGCGCTGACGGTTGCCTGGCAAAACGTCCCCATTACGCCGCCGGCCGGCGTCTACCTGCGCTCCTTCATTCTGACCGGCGAGACCTCGAGCGACGACCTGGCGGGCAAACACCGCTCCTACGTGGGTTCGCACCAGATCTCCATCGTCTGCCCCACCGGCGGCGGCCCTGGTGCCGCTGACGCCATCACCAAGGAACTCGAAGACCTGTTCCCGGTGGCGCTGCAGATGGTCGGCACTGGAATCACCGTGAGCGTCGCAACCCCGGTGTCGGTGTCGACCGCAGTGCCCGATGAGGGCGAGTACATCGTTCCCGTGTCGTTCTCCTACCGCGCCGAAGTGGCGCTTCCCTGATCAGTTTCTCCTCGGCCCTTTCGTGGGCATCCAGCAACCCGGCCGCAAGTAGCGGCCTTTTTTTCGTCCAAAGAAAGGGCTCCATCATGGCCTACTCGCTCCCCGACGGCTCCAAGCTGTTCCTCGGCACCACTTTCGGAACGCCGATCACCATCACCGCCGCCAGCAACGCCAATCCGGCGGTGCTCACCGCGACCGCCCACGGCCTGGCCGATGGCGCGCCGTTCATCTGGAACACCGGTTGGGAAGACGCGAACGAGAGCGTCTACCGGGTCGATGGCTCGCTGACCAACACGTTCGAGGTCGAGGGCTTCAACTCCACGAACACGAACCTGTTCCCGGCTGGCTCCGGCGTCGGCACCGTTGTGCCGATCACGGCCTGGCAGGAAATCCAGCAGGTGCTGAACCCGTCGACCTCCGGCGGCGAGCAGCAGTACGCCACGGTCGAGCCCCTGGCCAAGCGCAACGCCATCCAGATCCCGACCAACATCTCGGCCATGACGCTGACCATCCCGATCGGCGACGACCCGACGCTGCCCGGCTACATCGCCCTGAAGGCGGCATCCGCCGCGCGCGAGCAGCGCCCGCTGCGCATCGTGAAGCCCAGCGGCGCGGTGAACTACTTCTACGGCTACGTGAGCCTGAACGAAGTGCCGTCGCTCACCAAAGGGCAGGTCGACACGGTGACCGCGGCCTTTGCGCTGCAGAACCCCCCCACGCGCTACGCCACGTCCTGACCTATGGCCTTCGGGCCTTCTCCTTAAACCGCCCTGCCGACCGTATGCGGCAAGGGTCTTTTTTCACAGGCACAGAAAAACACCATGCCCAAGATCATCCTGAACAAGCGCCCGGCCGACTTCAAGAAGAAGGTCGACATCCCAGTCCTGAGCGGCGAGGCCGCCGAGGTGGAGTTCACCTTCAAGTACCGCACGCGCACCGAGTACGCCAAGCTGATGGACGACCACGCTGACGCCGTGCGCGTGCGCACCACCGTCGACCATTCGGACGACAGCTTCTCGTTCGAGAAGTTCGTCGGAAAGTCCATCGAGGACGACGCCGAACTGATCCTGAGCCTGGCCGCCGGCTGGGATCTGGAAGACGAGCTCAACAAGGCGAGCCTGATCGACATGCTCGACAAGTACGGCGGCTCCGGCCCGCGCGTGGTGGAGGCCTATCGGACTGCCATCAACGAGGGGCGCCTGGGAAACTAGAAGCGCTGGCGCAGGCCGTCTACGGCAAGCCACCCAGCGCGGCCGAGCTTTCGTTTTGGGGCATGACCTTCTCCGAATGGGAGGAGGAGGTCGGCGATGTCATCGCCTGGCCGGACAACGTCGATGCCTACGTGGTGTTCCGTGCGATGGACACCCAGTGGAACCATGGTTTCAGAGGGCCGACCGGGCTCAAGTACGAGGTACTTCCCGAGGTGTGGCGGCGCATCAAAGTTCCTGCAGATCGACGTGACGAAGTGTTCGTTTCGCTACAAATCCTGGAGTCGGTAGCGCTCCAAGAGATGCGCAAAGAGTAGACATTCGTCTACCATCTCCTTTCACTCATGGAGATGGACATGGAAATCATTCTTGGCTGGCTGGGTTTTGCCGTGGTGGTGGCGCTGATCGCAAGCAGCAAGGGCCGCAGCGGCTTCGCATGGTTCCTCGTGTCCTTGATCTTCTCGCCCCTGGTCGGCGGCATTCTGGTGCTAGTCCTGCCGCGGGTTGGCCTGACTGCTGCCCCGCGCGACGAGGTCGGCCAGTTGATCACCCCTGAGACGCATGTGCGCTGCCCGGAGTGCCGGGAGCTGGTGCGCGGTGACGCACACAAGTGCAAGCACTGCGGGACAGCGTTGATCCCAGCGACTTCGTAGAGTCTCCCGCTCCCTACATGGCGCCTCATCGGCGCCATTTTCATTTCAGGCCCACGGCTAACACCCGTGGGCCTTTTCTTTGGGCAATCGCATGACCGACATCATCTCGACTGGCATTGCCATCGACTCCACCGATGCCGTCAAGGCCAGGCAGGACTTGGACAACCTGGCGGGCGCGGGCGCGAAGGTCGACGGCGCGCTGTCCAAGATCGATCAGGCCAGCGCACGCACCGGCAAGACGCTGGCCACGCTGGCGCAGAACACGCGCAAGGTCGCTGACACGAACGCGCAGATGGTCGCGCAGATGCAGCAGCTCAACACGGCGCAGAGCCGGCAAGAGGCGCTGCTGAAGTCGATCGGTTCATCCTTCGCCGGCCTCACCTCGGCAATCAAGGGCACCACCACCGCCAGCAAGGAACAGACCCAGGCGTCCAAGGATGCCGCCAAGGCTCGGCAGGAGGAGGCGAAGGCGGCGAAAGAAGCCGCCCGCGCCGCGCGTGAAGCCCAGCAAGCCGCAGAGCGCGAGGCTGCGGTCAAGGCATCGGCGGCAGCGGCGGCCGAGCGCTACATCCAGAAGCTGCGCGAGGAGGTGCAACTGCACGGGGCGAGTCGCTCAGCCATCGAGGCGCATCGTGCCGCGCAGATGGGACTGTCGGCTGAGCAGCGCCGCACCGCTGAACTCTTGGGCGGCCAGATCGACGGCCTGAACCGCACGAAGAGCAGTCTCAGCGGCATTCAGTTGGCTGCTGCTGCCGCTGGCTCTGCGATGGCCGCCGCCTTCGTGGCACGGCGCGTGTACGACGTCGCGGATGCGCTGTTCCAGGCGAGCGTGAACGCCCAGCGCATCAAGACGACCCTGCAGTTCGCCACCGGCGACAGCGCCAAGGAATTCGCCTACGTCACGAAGCTGGCGAACGACCTGGGCCTGGAATTGAGCGGCACTGCGAAGGCCTACGCCAGTTTCGCGGCAGCATCCAAGGGAACCGCGCTGGAGGGCGAGGCCGCGCGCAAGGTCTTCGAGTCCATTTCCAAGGCATCGGCCGTCATGGGGCTCAGCACTGAGCAAGCCAGCGGCGCCCTGCTGGCGCTGCAGCAGATGGTCAGCAAGGGCACAGTGCAGGCGGAAGAGCTGCGCGGCCAGCTCGCCGAGCGGCTGCCTGGTGCATTCCAGATCGCGGCAAAGGCGATGGGCGTCACTACCGCCGAACTCGGAAAGATGCTCGAGCAGGGCGAGGTGATCGCTGCCGACTTCCTGCCGAAGTTCGCCGAAGCCCTGACCGCGTCGCTCGGTGACGCACCAGAAAAGGCCGCGAGGCGCCTTGATGCATCCGTCAACTTGGCGGGCAACGCATGGGACCGCCTGAAGCGGAACCTGGGCGATTCTGGATTTTCGGAGTTCCTCGCCGGGCAATACAACATTCTGACCGACGCCTTCAACAACGTCGGCGATTCGATCGAACAGGCCAAGTCGGAAGGTGATGGCTTCATCGGCCAGATGCTGGCTGGTGGTGGCGCGTTGGCGGCGTTCCTGAACCCCCTGAACGCGGTCAACTACTCGGCGCAGTCGGTCGGCGAGAAGCTGAAAGAGGCCGAAGCCCGCATGGTCGCCCTGCAGGCCCGGGCCAACCAGGGCATCGACGTCCGCGTGCAGATGGGCCGGCTCGAGCAGCTCATTGCAGGGCTGAAGGAAGCGAAAGCCGCTGCTGATGCCATCGGAGGCGCTGCTACGGCCGGAGGCGGGCGCGGCACCGTCAACCCGCCCACGGTCGCACAGACGGCAGCTCGACAGGCCGCATTCCAGGGCGACCTGGGCTCCTACCTAAACGACAACTCGCGACAGACGAAGGCGCAGATTCGCGATGAGGAGTACGCCAAGGCCCGCAAGCGCGCAACCGACCTGATCACGAAGGCCGAGGGCGATCAGAACTCCATCCTCAAGATCCAATCCGCGCTAAAGACCGAGATCGCCAACATCGACGAGCGGTACAAGGACAAGAAGGGCGCGAGCACGGCAGGAATCGAGCGCCAGAACGACAAGTCTCAACTGAACGCCGACCTCGACCGCATCCAGCGCGAGCAGCAAGTCACCGTCGACAGCAATGCCAACGCGCAGAAGCTGATCGAGGCGCAGCGCGCGGCCGGCCTGGTCGATGAGCGCAGCTACTACGCCAAGCGGCTGGAGCTTCTGCGATCGGACGACGGTGCCCAGGAGGCTGCGCTCGAGGCACAGATTGCCAGGCTCCAGAAGGAGACCTTCGCCGGCAAGACCGCTACCAAGGATCGAATCGACAACCAGAACAAGATCGACGAACTGCGGGCCAAGCTGACGAAGACCCGCGAAGCGGCCGATACGAACGAGGCCGTGCTTTCCATCCAGGCGGCCTCGGCGATCAACCAGCAAGCCGCGGCGCTGGTGTCGGCACGCCAGGCTGCGCAGGACTACTTCGACACCACGCAGCGCGGCTTCGACCGCCAGATCGAGGGCATCGGGAAAGGTACGGAGTTCCGGCAGCTCGCAGCCGGCATCTCCCAGATTGAAGAGCGCTATGAGCAGCAGCGTCAGAACATCCAGAGCCAGCGTGCGCAGGCGCAGGCTCTGGCCGGCGGCACGCTGACCGCGCAGGTTCAGAAGCAGTTCGATGACCAGCTCGCGATCATCAACGAGTTCCAGTCCAAGTCGATCGACTCCTTCAGCGGCTACTACGCCAAGCAAAAGGCCGCGCAGGCGGATTGGGCGAACGGTGCGAGCGAAGCCCTGCAGAACTACATCGACAGCGCCAGCAACGTATCGGCGGCCACGGAACAGGTCTTCAGCGACGGCTTCAAGGGAGCCGAGGATGCGCTGGTCGAATTCGTCACCACCGGAAAACTCAGCTTCAAGAGTCTGGCGAACTCGATCATTGCCGACATGGCCCGCATGGCGATCAAGCAGTCGATCACGGGGCCGTTGGCGTCTGGGCTGATGAGCCTCTTTTCGGGCGGCTTCAGTGCTGGAAGCGCCGAGTCTGTCGGGTCGTCCATGAACTTCTCTGATGGCGGCTACACGGGCGACGGCGGCAAGTACCAGCCGGCCGGTGTCGTGCACGCTGGCGAGTACGTCATTACCGCGGAGAGCACGCGCCGCCTGGGCCTCGACTTCCTGGGCAACCTGAACCGCCGCAGCTATGCCGATGGCGGGTTCGTGACGGGCAGCCAGCCCATGNNGTACGGCGCCCATCACCTTCGTTAACCATTGGAGCGTTGGCGACATCGCCACGCAGTCGCAGCTTCAGGCCGGGCTGCAGCAGCAAGAGAAGCGCATCAAAGCGCAATTCCTCCGCAGCCGCGCTATGGGCGGGGAGGTGTCGTAATGGCAACGATCGCGATCCCAACCTGGTTCAAGCCGGCCAGCTTCTCGCTTCGGATGAGCACGAACCAGCGCATGTTCTCGTCGAACTTCGGCGGCAGCGAGCAAGTCGCCGACATGCTGAACGACCGCTGGATGGCCACCCTGACGCTGCCGGCGCGCATCAACACCGAGGGCGGCGCTCTGGAGGCGCTGATCGCGTCGTTCCGCGGCCAGACCAACACCTGCAACCTCTGGCATATGCAGCGTCCGGTGCCCCGCGGCACGATGCGCGGAATTCCAGCGACGACATCAAATCCAGCTGCTCAAGGCACCGCCACGATTGGAATTGCGACTTCCATCGGTGCGACCTTGCTTGCTGGAGACATGATAGGCGCTGGAGGCCTCTTGTTGCAGGTTGCCGAAGACTGCACGGCAGACGGCATTGGCCTTTTGACGGTTCCGCTAGTGAATCGACTGCGCAAGTCGATTGCGGTCGGATCTCCGGTGACCTGGGACAAGCCGACCGCTCCATTCCGGCTGATGACGAATGCATCTGTGCTGTACCAGCCGGGCTATGCTGAAGGCGTTTCGCTGGACTTCGCGGAGGCCATCGCATGAGGTCGCTCAGCGCTACGACCATCGCCGTCCTGAACGGCCAGGTCATCCGGATGGTGCAGCTGGTGTACCTGGGCTTTGCGTCGCCGATCGGGCTGAACCTGTCGACCATGCCGATTACCTGGGACGGCGTGGTCTACCAGGGTGCTGGTGCCATCGGGGCTATCAGCGAGATCGACGACTCTCCCGGCGAGATCAAGGGGCTGACGTTCTCGCTGGCAGGCGTCGACCCCGCCTACATCTCGCTCGCTCTGGACGATGCCGCTGTGGTGCAGGGAACGCCTTGCTACATCCGCACAGCGCTGCTCGATGAGAACTACACGGTGGTCGACGCCCCGCTCGACTGGTCCGGCCGGCTCGACACCATGAGCATCACCGAGGACGGCGAGACCTGCACGATCTCGGTGACTGCGGAAAGCTCTGCCGTCGACCTGCTGAATGGCGTTGCGACGACCTACAGCTCGGCAGATCAGAAGGCGATCGACCCCACAGACCGGGCCTTTGACTACCTGCTATCCCAGGTTGGTCAGCCCGTCGTCTGGCCTAACCGTCAGTGGTTCATCGACAAGGGCCAGCGATGAGGTTGCAGGACTGGCAGGCGCGACTCGCTGAGTTCGCGCGGGAACGCTCGACCATGCCATTCGAGTGGGGCCGGAACGACTGCTGCATGTTCACTGTCGATGCCGTGCTGGCGATGACCGGTGTTGACCATGGGGCTCAATTCCGTGGCTACACCACAGAGCTCGCTGCGAATCGGATCTTGAAGTCGAACGACGGCGTGCGCGGCCTGGCGACCGAGGCATGGGGCGAGCCTGTAGCGCCGGCCTATGCCGCCGTCGGTGATCCAGTGCTGATGCTCAACGAAGGCCGCGAGCTGCTGGCGGTCTGCAATGGAACGAATGTCCTTTGCGCTGGCGGCGTGGTACTCGACATGTCTGCGGCGCTGGCTGCCTGGAAGATCTGATGCCACAAGCAATCCCACTGATCATTGGCGCCATTGCTGGTGCTGCTGTGTATGTGCAGCTTGCGGTCCTGGTCTTCTCCATGGCGCTATCGAGCTACCAAAAGAAGAAGGCAAAAAACAAGGCCCGCGCAGCTTTCGATTCCGCACAGGTCGACCGCCTCGTCAACATCGAAACGTCAGTTGCCAGTCATGAACTGGTGCTCGGCCGCGTTCGCAAGGGCGGGAATATCTTCTTCCGCACGCCGGTGGGCTCCTACAAGGAGATGTACGTGGCCTGCATCGCCCTGGCTGCGCACGAAATCGACGGCATTGAGCGCATCTACTTAAACGATCAGCCGGTCGACATCGATGGTTCCGGCAATGTCGTAACCGCGCCGTATGCACGGTGGGTAACACAGTCGTTTTTTCCTGCGATCACTGGTGCTGTCACCGTGCTTCCGCACACTCCCATTGAAGGCTCTGTGAGCGTTACTACTGGCGATGGAAGCCAGGGCAGCGATAACGGAGGAACAGGGATGGGGGAGGTCGGATTCGACGTGACCGGAAACACGTTGACCATCCCGAGCTTCGATCCGAGTCGCGGATATTGGGTTTCCTACCAAGCGACATTCCTAGTCTCGAAAGCTCGCGTCCGGTGGCACCTTGGCGCACCGGGTCAGGCCGCAGACGCGCGACTGCAAGCGCTCCTCCCGGGTGTTTGGGCTGCTGATCACAAGGCGACGAGGACCGCCTATCTCATCGTCGAGTTCGACTATGACGAGACCGCTTATCCGAGCGGAATCCCAACTGCAACCGCACTCCTGCGCGGCGCCAAAATCTACGACCCGCGCTCTGGCTTGACGCAGTTCTCGGAGAACCCGGCGCTGATGATGCGCCACGTCATCATGCATCCGCAATTCGGCAAGCGGACATCAATGCTGGCAGCGGAAGATGCACGCATCGTTGCGGCAGCCAATGCCTGCGATCCCGGCATCTCGTACACCGGAAGCGATTGGGTGTCGACGTACCGCGCTGCTGTGGTGATCCCGTTCGGACAGCCGGCACGCGATGCTCTTGACGATCTCTCGCAGGCGATGGGTGGTCAGTGGGCGCATGCGTCTGGCGAGTTCTTCGTGCGGGCTGGTGTCTATCAGGCCCCTGTGATGGCGCTGACCGAAGCCGATTTGGCCGTGGTGCAGCGGACGAACGACGGTTCCACCTCGCAGAACCAGATCAGCATCAGCACGCACCGCGCGCGCAACGACAAGGTCAACACCATCCTGGCGCGGATCTGGGACCAGGCGGCCAACTACGTGCAGACGCCGATTCAGCCGTTCCGGGCTGATTCACTGGTGGCGGCGGATGGTGCTGAACTCTCGCAAGAGATCACGATGCCTGCGGTGTTCTACGCCGGACAGGCATTCCACATCAGCGGAATCATCCTGCGCGATGGCCGCGACCCGCTGACGGTCACGCTTCCGTTCAAGATGAAGGCGTACCAGCTCGAGCTGTTCGACACCATCACCTTGACGCTTCCGCGCTACGGATGGACGGCGAAGGAGTTCCAGATCCTCGGTCGTCGACGGATGCCTGATGGCTTCATCGAACTAACGCTGAAGGAAACCTCGGCGGCAATCTACAACTACGCCTACGGCTTCTGGCCGCAGGGATACGCAAGCAACAGCGGGCTACCGAGGCCGTGGGACATTGCTCCGCCGACCATCACGGGTATCACCAGCGGCGAAGCAGACCTCATCGTTCAGTCGGACGGAACCATTGTGAACGGCGTGCGCGTCACTTGGGCGCCGATACTGGATGCATCGATCACCTCTGGCGGGTACATCGAAGTGCAGTACATGCTGGTCACGGATGGCGTGTGGCGCAGCAATTCAGTTCCAGGCGCAGACACGCAGACGGTTCTTGTCGGGATCGCTGACGGTGTCGCGATTGTGATCCGCGCTCGCTCAAAGAACGCGGTTGCTGTCAGTGACTGGGGCTTGCAAGTCGGCCACATCGTCATCGGCAAGACTGAGCCGCCACCAGATATCCAGAACCTGTCGATCAGCGGCACCATCTTGACTTGGGGCCTTCCTCGTCGCATCCCTGACCTGGCCGGCTTCGTCTTCCGCTTTCACTACGGCGTGAACGTCGATTGGGGCAGCGCGGCACCGCTGCATGACGGCATCGTGACCGAGAACCCATGGGAGCCAAAGACGCGGCCTGGTGGTGTGGTAACGATCATGGGCAAGGCCATCGACACCACTGGCCATGTGTCGAACGCGACTGCAAACATCGTGATGAACCTGGGCGACCCGCCTGTCGCCAACATCGTGGAGCAATGGGACTTCGAGGCCATGGGCTGGCCATACGCTGCCGGCGAGCAAAGCGGCTGGACGCTGGTCCTTGGCGACCCTTCGGCGGATTCCCTCGACTCGCTCTACGGCACGGACGATCAGAGCTTCTACGGCGCCGACACCGATTCGTTCTACGACGCCGGTGCCTATGGGCAGATGGTCTATGTGACGACCGAGGTCGCAGTCAACTCAGCTTTGTCTGGCTCGATCATGACCCTGGAGACGCAGGCGCAGGGCGATGACCTGCGCATCGACTACCGCCTGTCTGGCCCCAGCTCGTTGTACGAGACAGACAACTCGTCGTTCTATGGCCCCGATGCAGATCCATTCTATGGACAGCCAGGTGGTTGGCAGCCTTGGCCGGGGCAACTGATAGCGGCGAACGATGTCTACCAGTTCCGAGTGACTATTGGCGCAAGCGTGGAGCGCGGCATCTTGCAGGCCATGGTGCTGACCATCGATGCGCCAGACATCGAAGAGTCAATCGCTGACCTGCCCATCTCGTCGGGCGGGACGGCTATCCCATATACCAAGCCGTTCACCAGCATAAAGACCGTGCAGGCCACGTTGCAGGCCAATGGCAGCAGCGCGGAGACGGTCGAGATCAACAAGACCGCGCCACTGGCTCCAGTGATCCGCGCATTCAACAGCGCACACACCGCCGTCTCAGGCGCAACCGCAGACATCGTCATCCGCGGCTACTAGCCAGCTCACCTCTCCTCATCCAAGCCCGCCGCGTGCGGGCTTTCGTCGTTCCTGAAAGGCTCACCATGGCAACCCCACCCGCAAGAACAGAACTCGCCGACGCCTACCCGAACCCGTCGAATGCTGCGTTCCGTACCGGCATCGGCAAGCTGTGGGACTACGTCACCGAGAGGCTGGGCGCGACTGGCTCGGCCGCTGATGCACGCACTGCGCTTGGCATCGGCTCGGCCATCACCTTCCGAAATCTGCTGATCAATGCAAACGGGGCGATCAACCAGCGCGGCTATGTGAGCGCTACGGCGACCACTAGTGCCAACGAATACACGCTTGACCGTTGGCGCGTTGTTACCTCGGGGCAGAACGTCTCGTTCGGTGCTGCATCGCCTGATCGCACCATGACGGCCCCTGCTGGCGGCCTGGAGCAAGTCATCGAAGGTGCGTTAGTCATTGGCGGCGTCTATACGCTCAGTTGGACCGGGGCCGCGACAGCGACGGTGAACGGCACCGCGATCACCAACGGCGGAAACACTGCATCGCTTCCGGCGAACACGAACGTGACAGTTCGATTCTCGGGTGGCACTGTGACACTGCCGCAGTTTGAGTTGGGGACTGTCGCAACCCCATTCGAGCGCCGCATGCTGCCCGTGGAATTGCAGTTGTGCCAGCGCTACTACGAGACCGGCAAGACGGAGATTGGCGGCGCTTATCCAACGGGGGCAAGCGGCGCAACAACCATCGGGGAAATTGTCTTCAAGGCGACGAAGTGCACGTTACCAACAATGGCTCAACGTGCCGGGTCGGCATCATCCAACGTCTCTGCAAATGCATTCCTGAGTATTGACGTGGGAAGTTGCGGGCTCTCCGCGACTATCGGGGGGGCAGTTGGCAACTACTCGCTGGCGCTTCTATGGTCAGCATCTGCGGAGCTGTGATGTACATCGATCACGGCACCTGCATTCAGCGTTCAGATGGTGCGAGCATCCCTCTGGATCCCTCCAATGCCGACTATGCGGCGTACCTCGAATGGATCGCCGCCGGCAACGTGCCCGACATGCCGCCGCAGCCCACGCATGCCGAGTTGGTCGAGCAAGCCATCGATCAGATCCGCGTCGAGCGCCAGCCAATCCTTGGCGTCCTAGACGGCTTGCAGGCCACGTCCCTGACCAAGAGCGACACCCCCACGGCGGTAGTGATCGAAACGGCGAAACAGGCCCTGCGCGACCTCACCAAGATTGACCTATCTGCCTGCGAAACCCTGGCCGAGATGAAAGTGGCGGTGCTCACTCGGTACGCGCAGATTGCATCCGCTTCACCAGCGCTGAAGAGCGCATTCACTGAGGCCATCCGATGATCTACGTCATCCTTTCCCCCTGGATTCTCTGGTCGATCTATGCCGCGGTCATGCGCCTCAAGCAAGTGCGCGAGGCCGGCAAGCTGACAACGGCGATGAAGGTCTTTGGCTACCCGACGCTGTTTGTCGGCCTGGCACTCGATCTGCTGGTGAACGTCTTCATCGGATCGCCGCTGTTCCTCGAACTGCCGCGCGAGCTAACCCTTTCTTCCCGACTATGGCGTCTGAGCACGACCGGCAGCGGATACCGGCAACGTGTTGCCTTGTGGCTGCGGGTCAATTTGCTGGACGCAATAGACCCGGCCGGAACCCACCGCGGGTAGGAGTTGAGATGGACGAGCAAATTGGCAGCGGCCTTGGCGAACTGCGTGACCGTGTAGGCAACCTCGAGCGAGGACTTGCGACGAACACCGCGGCTACCGCAAGGGTGGAGGCGAACACGCAGGAGATCGTGGACCTCTTCCATTCCTGGAAAGGCGCCATGCGCGTCCTGGATGTGATCGGCAAGGCAGCGAAGCCCCTGGCTGCCATCGCCAGTTTGAGCGCGGCTCTGGGGGCCTGGTGGTTCAACTGGAAAGGTGGCAAATGAACTTCGATGAAGCATTCGACATCCTGATCGGCCACGAAGGGGGTCAGGATGGAGAAGGCTTCGCCCTGGTCAGCCTCAGCACGATTTGCCTTGCGTGAGTCCCTGTCAACCCAAACAGGCGGCCAAGTTCTTCCCAGTTTGGCTTGTAGGCCGCATGCACGTTCCTGACGGCGTCAATGAACTGGTCCGAGTACTTGGATAGGTTTGTGTTCGTGCCGTGCTGCTTGCACAACCCAGTTTCGCGCGCGTGGCGGTTGTTGTCACCGTAGCTCGCCCATTCCAAGTTCTCCGGCTTGTTGTCGAGCTTGTCGCCGTTCTTGTGGTTCACGGTTTGGTAGGCCATGCCAGCTTGCGGCGCTCCGTGAAAGGCCTCCGCGACAAGCTTGTGAACGGCGTATTTCTGGTGCCCGACAGAGACGAGTCGGTAGCCAACCGGGCCAACAGCGCCATTGAGAAGACCTGCTTTCAGCGTGCCCGTCCGCCCGTCTTTATAGACCAGTGGCCGAGCAACCCTGCGCACGTTTCCGAGCGACGACACCTCTAGTGCGCCATTGAGGCTTTCGACCGCCTTCCATATTTCGTCCATCTCGGTCCTTTAGATCATTTGGATCGTTAGGATCATTGTAAAGGAATCTCATGAACTTTGATCAAGCGTTTGACATATTGATCGGTTTGGAAGGCGGCTACGCCAACCATCCGAAAGATCCAGGTGGCGAAACCATGTGGGGTGTCACTAAGCGGGTGGCAGTCGATAGCGGCTACACCGGTCCCATGCGCGACCTTCCGCGCGATCTCGCCAAAGGCATCTACCGCAAGCAGTACTGGGATGCCGTGCAGGCCGACCAGCTGCCTGACGGCGTGAAGTTCGACGTCTTCGATGCCGCGGTCAATTCTGGCAACACGCAGGCCGTCAAGTGGCTGCAGCGCGCGGCCGGCGCGGCTGACGATGGCGTCATCGGGGCCAAGACGATTTCTGCCGCCCGCGCTGCCGGCCCCCTTCTGGCGGCGCACTTCAACGGTCAGCGCCTGCAGTTCATGGCCGACCTTCCAACCTGGCCCGCTTTCGGCAGGGGCTGGGCTCGCCGCGTCGCGGCAAACCTCATCCGATTGGAGGCCTGAATGGCTGACTGGAAAGAGATCGTCCGCAACGTCGCGCCTGGGCTGGCTGCAGCCTTTGGCACGCCTCTTGCCGGAGTGGCTGTCAAGATCATTGCAGACCAGGTGCTTGGCAAGCCTGACGCCACCGAAGGCGAGGTGATTGATGCGCTGTCGACGGGTAGCCTCACGGGCGATCAGATCGTCGCGCTCAAGGGCGCGGAGACCTCGCTTGCCGTTGAGATGGCCAAGGTTGATGCGGCGCGCGAGGCGGCCGGCATCGAGGACACGAAGAGCGCGCGGCAGCAGACCGTTGACCTCGCCCAAGCAGGCAGTTCGATCGCATGGGGCGCCCCGGTGGTATCGACGCTGATCGTGTCCGGCTTCTTCTTCTGCATCTACCGGCTCTTCATCGTGCCGGCCGACCTCCCTACCAACGCCTTCCAGTTGCTGAACGTGATGTTCGGCGGCCTGTCGATCGCGTTCGGTCAAGTGTGCAACTACTGGCTCGGCTCTTCGGCCGGGTCCAAGCGTGCCGGCGATGCCGTGCGCAAGATCGCGGAGCAAAGAGCATGACCAGATTCATCGTCTTCCTCGTCGCCCTCCTGGCCTGCGGCACTGCTCTCGCGCAGACCCCGGCCGGCTCCAAGCTCGCCGACGAAGCCAATGCCGCCTCGTACCGGTTCAGCCTGACCGCGCCGGCCACGATCAGCTACGGCGCCGGAACGTCCTGGGTGGCGACCACGCTGCAGCCTGGTGCCTACGTCTGCCACCCATCGACCTTCGGCCTGCCTGGGACCATCGCTGCGCCTCGCAAGCAGTGCAAGTTCACATTCAAGGACAAGGGCGTCACGGCGCCGCCGGTGGTGACGCCGCCCGTGGTCGTGCCTCCGGTCGTCGTCCCGCCTGTTGTGGTGGTGCCGCCAGTGTCCACCGATCCGGCGATGCCCGGTGACGTGCTGGTGAATGGTGTCGTCGACCCGGTGAAGTACCGCGCCACCGCGGCGACCTTCGGCACCGATGCCGGCATCGCCTACCGCTACGGCCCCAGCGCCGCCGATCTCGGAACGCCGGCCGCCTCCATCACCTACGGCAAGCGCCCCGACAAGAGCTACGACCAGATCTCGGTTCGCCTGGGCTGGAGCAATCGCAGCTGCGTCGCTCCGGGCGGCTGGTGCGGCACCTGGTCGATCGGTGAGTCCCCGTCGAAGGAGCCCGGCGACTACAGCTCAAGCATCGTGAATGTCGGCTACGTGCCCGACGCGGTGCCGGCGTCGTCGTTCTACAAGAAGAAGTACTTCGGCGTCGCCAGCCTCCAGCAGATTGCGATCGCGCACGACGTGATGGCCGTGAAGCCGGAACCTTCCTGGACGACCTACGACGGCCCGGCGAATGACGGCGGCGCCAACGACCCGAACATGACCGCATATGCACAGAGCGTGCCACTCGACCAGAAGCCGGTCGCCGTGGTGAAGTGCTACGGCCGGGGAGGTTGGTGCACCAACTCGCTGGCGGCATTCGCCAACGGCTGGATCGTCGGCGTCGGCAGCAACACGGCGCACAACCAGATGAAGGTGAAGCTGGCCGATGGGAAGGTGCCCACCGCCATCGCGATCACGAACAGCGGAGAATTCGCACTGGTGACAGTCTGGGACACCGCGGCGGTGCGTGGCCAGGTTGCGGTAATTGCCCTGGCTGACGGCTGCCAGTGGTGCGACCCCGCCAAGGAAAGCGCCTGGCAGCGCAACTGGGGCAGCGCCAAGCGCGTATACATGGGCTTCCCGGGCCTTGGCAACTACATCGCCGCCAAGGTGCTCGGCTACGTCGACCTGCCCGACAGCCTGAAGGCGCCGACCGAGATCAGCGCCACGACGGGCAAGGACAAGTGGGAGTACGAGCAGGTGCGCGACTTCTGGAACGCCGACATCGGCACGGCCGACAGCCGCGCGCAGTGGCTCACCGGAGAACGTAGCTCAAGCATTGCCCGCACCGGCATGGCCGTGGTCATCAGCAAGAACGAGAAGCGCGCCGCCTTCATCGACATGCGCCCGCTGTTCGCCCACTACCGCAGCCAGTACCTGACCCAGGGCCAGGCGGCCTTTGACGCGATGATCGCCAGCCGTGGCGCCGGGGATGCCCAGTGGCCGTACACCTTCACGAACACGCCGATCCAGAAGCCGGTGGTGATCTCGACCATCGACCTGCCGGCCGCGCCAACCGCGGTGAAACTGACGCTGAAGGCGCCGCACCGCGCGCTGATCGCCACCCAGGACGGCACGCTACGGGTCTACGACCTGGGCGCCGGCTACCTCGACCAGAAGGCCGCAGCCGTCGGCAAGCCGTCCGACATCGCGCTGAAGCAGACCATCGCCGTCGGCAAGAACCCCACCGACATCACCTACGTGAAAGACCATGGCTGGGCAGACAAGTCCGCGCTGTTCGATCCGCTGGGCCTGGACCCGGTCAATGCCTACTGGGTGACATCCCGCGCCGAGCGCAAGGTGACGCTCCTAGGTTTCGACGCCAGCTTCGGCAGCGCGAAGACCGTGAAGACGCTGACCGACAGCCGCATCGTCGATCCGATCGCCACCGACGACGCGGCCAATCACGGGACCGAGAGCTACGTGCTGACGCTGGCCGACTACGGCGGCAAGGCGGTGCGAAATTACCTCTACGGCCCGATCATCGCCTGGACCTACGGGACGAGCGACGGGTGGAAGGTCTGCCCGGCGCCGGCTGGCTGCTCGCCGCTTGATGGCCAGCCGTTCGAGTACGGCGGCGGCTACGATCTGCCGGGCAAGCCGTTCCATGCGGCGGGGGCGAACATTAACTGAGGGTGATGGCGGCCGGAGCTGATCCCGGCATTTGCGGTGCCCTATCGTGCTGGCCGCACATCGCCTTAGAAGCGCGAGCGCATCAGCCTGCGCATTCACCATCAAGTAAGCGGGCTGGTCGCTATCCCAGCCATCTCGGTCACGTCGCGGCTCATAGGCCTGTTTCAGGGTGCCGCGGCTTTAACCTGACACGTCCGGCATCCGATCAGAAACCGAGGATGTCGCGACCCCCTGTACACCGCGATGCGTGTGCGTTTCTGCTTCCAACGCCGCCGCTTACTTGATGCCCTGCCGAAACAGGCGATTCATTTTACCCACCCTCATCCCCTGGCGCTTCGGCGCTGGGGGCCTTTCGGCGTTTCTGGGCCGCCAGCCTTGCGCATGGGTGCTATCAGGGAGCGGGAGGCAGGGCGGCCCCGATCTTCGCAGCAGCCTCCAAAAGCTCTCGGTCGGTCATCATCTCACTCACTTTCCTTGAATCTCTGCCGGCACAAGGGGCCGGATCAGTCGGGGGAGGGTGGGGTGGCGCGCAGCGGAACAACAGACAGATCTACCCAGCGTGGATCTTCAAAGCCGGGGAACAGCAGCGACCATGAAAGCCTGCCATGCGGCTGCTCCTTTGGCGGCCCTTGTCGCTTGAGGCCGGAGCGATACTCGATCTGCTTCACAAGGTGCTCGACTGGGCACGCCATGGCCGTCCATGGCACAGCGATCAGGTCTAGGTCACGGGTGAACGAGCCTTGAAGTCCGATGGCGTAGCCGTACTGCCATGCCGCAATGCGAATCTTCGTGTACGCCGTCGCATAGTCCGGGTCGATTATCCCGAATGGAAGGCCTAGCGGCTCGCTCGGCGCCTCGGTGGTGGTGGGGGCGGCGAGGGCGCGGGCGTCCAAGTAGGCGAGGCGGATCACGTCCTCCCACGGTGCGCCATCCGACTTGCTCAACACGATGCGTCGAACCATCGCAGTGACCATTTCGGCGGTCGGCTCGTCGCGCGTTGCCTCAGTGGCGGCTGTCGTTTCGCTGCTCATTTCATGCTCCGATTGCTGGAATAGCCCCATGACACGCCATAGGCAGCGGTGGCCGAACTCGGTCGGGTTCTGGTTTTCGATTTCGGGCGGCAACCCGCATGGAGGCTGGGTCCGGTGGCGGGCCTGATCGGCCTGCGTTCTAGATGCGCGCTGAGATCTGTTCCGCGGATTCGCGGTAGTACACCCGTGCCAGTAGGGAGATATCCCGGTGCTGGCTGATGCGCGCCAGGGTCATCACGTCTACCTTCCGAGCCAGCAGCGTGAGCGCCGTCGCTCGAGCATCGTGGAACGTCAGCCCGTTCACCATCGCTGCCTTGCATGCCCTGCTGAACAGCGTGCTCGCCTCGTTCGGTCCGATGGTGATCGCCGGCTTGGCCTTCAAGGCTCGCACGCCGTGGCGCGTCAGCGGGATCTTCACCGGCACCGCTGAAGTCTTGCTGCGCGGCAGGGTGGCAACCGTTCCGGTCAGGCTTGCCGACAGGATCTCGGACAGGCGCATTCCGGTCCGCAGCGACGCATGGAAGGCCCACGCCATTTCCTTGGACTTCTCGCCGCCAGCCTGCAGCCAGCGCACCACGCGCCGGACCTCCTGCCACTTCCACACCGAACGCCGCGGCGGGTTCTCCTTGGGGAGCCGCACGCCCTTGAACGGGTTGCGCTCGATCCAGCGCCATTCGTCCGTCGCCAGGGTGAATAGGTGCCGCAGCAGGTTTGCTTCTCGCTGGACCGTCGACCCGCTGACCGGGCGCGCATCCGATCCACCCTTCAGCCTGGCATCCCGCCAGCGCCCGATCGTGTCGGAGGTGATCGAAGCCAGCGCAGTTTCCTCGCCGAAGTGGGCCATCATGGCGTCCAGCCGGCGCCGCTCCCAGTCGGGATTGCGCTTCTCCTTGCTGACCGTCGCCAGGTAGTGCGCCACGGCTGCGCCGAACGTCCGGCCTGGCTGAGCCCCGGCGTCGATTTCGGCCTCCACGCGCAAGGCCCATTGCATGGCCTCCCGCTTGGTATCCCACATTGCCGACTTTCGGACGCCTCGCCGGGCAACCTGCGCGCGCCACTTCTGGCCCACTTTCTGTATCGACGCCATGCTTCAACATTCCCCACGCTGTGTAAATTCCTGGGGAATCATGGCATGGAACAAGCGAAAACGGCCAGTAATGGCGGCAATCGACAACAAGCGTCAGACGCGCTAAGTTCGCGCCAAGACTGTGAAAAGTGGGGATTGCTGATAATCCACGACATCCGCAAGAATTGCGAATGGTGCCCGGGGCCGGAATCGAACCGGCACGCCTTGCGGCGGGGGATTTTGAGTCCGGGGCGGAATGTAGCATCCATGCGGGTTCGCGGCCGGAAATGTTCCGCATTTGCCGGCAATAAGTCTCCTCTGAGAAAACGCGTTTGCGGAACGTGTTTCAGGTCACCGGTTTGAGCCTGCGCACACCGCCGTAGTGGCGTTCGGTGAGCCGCTTGTCGTCGTGCTGCAGCAGCGCCGCGGCTTCCTCCAGCGTCCCTGATTTCTGCGCCGCGCGCTTCCGGGCGTCGCGTAGCCACTGCGCACGGATCGCCGCCACCAGCGTGTCGTCGTTGGCGATGGATGCCTTCACGGCGGCCCGCTCCCTGGCCTTGTCCCAGCGCGAGCGCAGCCGCGACAGCGTGACCGGCCGGCCGTCCGGCATCGACAGCAGCATCAGGTGGTTCGCGCCCAGCGCGCGCCGACGGCGCAGCAGGTCGGGCAGAGTGGCCGACAGGCTCATGTCCCACTCGGCCTCCTTGCCGGTCTTGCTGGCCTCGAGGTGCAGCGTGTCGGTGCGCGGCATCAGGACGCTGATGCAGTCGGTCAGGCGCATGCCGGTGGCCGAGCCCAGGTCCATGCAGTCCTGCAGCGCCTGGTCGCCCTCGTATCGGATCGCCTCCCACACCGGGTCCAGCACCTTGATCTTGCGGGCCTTCTCGGGGTTCTTCCACTTCGACCTCTCCATGCCCGCCGCTGGCCATGGCAGCTTCGTCAGGCCTTCGCCGCGCGCCCAGTTCCAGATGATCGACAGCAGCGCCATTTCCCGATTGGCCTGGGTCTTTGCCGAGCGCGCTTTAAGGTAGCCCTTGATCGTCGGAAGATCAACTGTGTCCCAGGTGGCCGGGCCGAATGGCGGACGGATCTTGCGCAGACTCTTGGCGTACCCCTTGCGCGTCTCGGCGTTGGTGTAGCCTGGCAGCACCTTGGCCTCCCAGTCCGTGAAGGCCTCCTCGAGCGTGCCGGCGATGCGCGGCGCGCGGTTGTGGATCTCATCCCACTTCTTGATGGCCTCGTCGAAGTCGGTGCCGAGCGGCACGTCGGCCTCGCCGAGCCCGCGGTTGTCGTAGAAGTAGTAGGTCACGACCTTGCCGCTCTTGCGCTTGCGAGAGTGCGATCGCAGACGAGGATACCGACCGGTCATTTCACGAGTGCGAGGTTGACGCCGCGGGACGGTGTGACCACGCGGCCGGCGAGCCATTCCCGGGTGTGGAAGCGGCTGACGAGTATGCGCCGGCCGCGCCGGCGGTATGGGATGCCGTCGGCCGTCAGCACCTTCTCCTGCGCCTCAGGATTCGTCTCGCCGGTCATGGTCTTCACCTCGGCCGGGCTGAGCCATTCGTCGTTGAGGGCGTGCGCTGCACTCATACTTTGGTCCCATCAAACGATGAGGAGCAGGAATGCGGAAGAACTTCACTGCGGCGGACTACGTTGCTTTTTTTGTCCTCGGTTGTGTCGCAGCGATCGCTGCGCTCTACCTCGCGTTTGGCTGGGCAAAGTTGGGCGCCTTTTGGGGTGATGCTTCTACCGCTGCATGGGTTCAGGCCATCGGTTCGATCGGTGCGATCCTTGCCACTGGCTGGGCAGTCCACCGCGCGCATCAGCTTCAGATCGCTCAGCGGCGGCAGGATGTTGCGGACGACTACACCCGCTTCCTTGAGTTCGCCCATCAGATCGTGAGCAGTGCGGCCAAGTCGATTTCTCGAATCGCCGATTTCGAAAGCACGGGCCGGGCTGGACCGACGGATCGACGCACGATGGTGGCGGACCTGGCGGTCTACAGCCATGCGTTTGACCGCCTCGACATTGCAAGATTGCAAGGTATGTCCGTGATCCATGCGGTGCTGTCCGCCAGCGCAGCCACGCGCAAATTGCTCACCGATCTGGAGCTCAACCTGGATCCCAAGCTCGCTCCGCACATGCGGCAGCAAGTGCGTGAAAGCGCCGATTTCGTGTTGCCGATGATGCAGGCGCATGAGGAGACCTTGGCAATTGCCCTGCGAGACCGTCGTGGCGTGGCCCGCAGCGACACACTGACGTTGTAGGCGGTGCTTCGCCGCGCTGCGCGTGCAGGGCATCACAGCGACTTCCCGATCAAGCGCTCCGTGAGCGAGGGTTCACGGTACCCGCCGAAAGCGCCGTCGAACATCTCGTTGGCTTCGTCGTGCACAAAGCGGTCAAGCTTTGGGTTCGTCTGCATCGCGTTCATGAAGGCCATCGTGTAGCACCACTTCAGCGGTTTGATCTCGATGCCGTCGGCCTTGGTGGCCGAGTTCTCCAGGTCGAGCACGCAGATGATGTGGCTGCTCTTGTCTCCGTACTTGCGCACCATCTCGCTGTCGCGGTCGGATGCGTTGGTGCAGATGGCGTCGAAGATCGCGCACTGCGAGACCTTGGCATCGAGGGCTGCGCACATTGGTGACAGGGCGTTACCGATCTCGATCTCCAGAAAGCGCCATTGCAGCAGGTTTTCGTCGGTCTCGGCGATCTGAGCTATGGCTGCGCGCGCCAAGGTGCTATCGGGCGCTTCCGTGTCTCTGATTCGGCAAAGGTTGTCGCGCCGCGTCTGCGCTCGCTTTCGGCCATCGATCGCACGGCGTGCTGCGATCCGAAGGGAAACCAGCTCCTTGATCAGCCGGTCGGCGCTGATGTCGCGCGGGATCATGCCGACCACCCGTGCGCGACCTGCATCGCGAAGATGAACACGACGGCGCCGGTGCCGATGGCGTACCAGAGGTCGCGGATCACGGTCCGACCCCCAAGGCTTCGTTCACTGCGACGTCGAGCTGATCCTTCGCGAGCTCAAGCAAGCGCCATGCGCCGTGCAGTGCCTGGTCATCGAAATGAGCCAGCGTCGTATTGAGCACCTCACAGGCGACGCCGAGCGGCGCACTGGCGTTCGCACAGCGCCGGATGCACTTGCGATCAAGCCCGGAATCCAGCGCATCGATTGCGCGTTCAGCTGCCCACTGAGCAGCGAACAGGTGCTCGCTGCCAGCGGCCTCCGAGCGCGCCTGCATGATGGCTGTGGCCTCCTTGGTGATGGCGATCACCTCGTGCATCTGGTCGTCGTTGAACTCGCCTGTGGGTTCGTCTGTGGCTGTGCCGACGGCCACGGCGGATCCGGTGCCCTTGATCGTTGCATAGACCTCGGCGACCATCGACTGATCAGGGCCAGCCACGTTCAGGGCCGCCAGGGCATCGGCGATCCGATGCGCGCGCACAAGGTGCACCGATCGATCGGCGCAGAACGGCTGGCCGGGGTAGTTCAAGGCGGCGGTCAGGAAGGCGCGAACATCGAAGGCCGATGCTGCTATGTCGTTCCTGAACATCAGGTCCGACTCACCAGGCGGGGGGAAGCCGTCGACCACTATCGCCTCGGCTGGCGCATGCGCTGCTTTCGCCACTCGCCAAGCGTCGCTTGTGCGCTCGTCATCTTCAAACTCGTGGTCGAGGGCGGCCGCCAGCGCCTCAAGGATCGCTGTGCGCGCCGCAAGGCTGGGGGCGTACCAGAAGGGTTTGGCCGGCACGATGGGGGCAGACGGTTTGCGCGTGCGCGGCCTCGTGGCGGTTGCGGTAGCATTCATGGGATTGCCTTTCGGTTGGTAGCTGACGGGTCAAATCACAGAAGGCTTTGCCGTTGACGCGGCAAGGCCTTCGCCTTTTTCGGGACGTGCGCGCGCGGCTGTGCGGTCGACGGCAGGTGGTCCGGATTCGTGGGGGTGCGGGCGGCGCGCCGCGGTGCTGCTGCACCTGCAGGCTGGTGCTGGCCGCCGGTGAGCGCTGCGGTCGCGTTCAGCGCCGCATCGAGCCTGGCGCGGTTGCGGGGCGTGACGAAGAGGTCGACGTCGGCCGCCTTGGCGTACGTGATCCCTTCCGGGCCGCAGCCGATCTCGAGCAGGCGCTCGTCACCGCCTTCGCCGTACGCGTTGTCCAGCAGCTCGCGCTCGCGCCAGAGGTTGTAGATCAGGCCGTCTTCGCACCAGCCGGTGGTGTCGACACCCCAGGCCAGGGCCAGCAGTTGCTCCAGCGCCCGAGCGGCGCCGGAGTTCGAGTGCTGCGCGTAGTCGTACTCGGCCTCGAAGAAGACGGTGCGCTCCTGCAGCGGGCGATCGCGCTGGCAGAG
>LNAP01000789.1_pt1 | contig 34964 bp, 50 predicted proteins | sample 602601 | NCBI WGS metagenome assembly LNAP01 (sample SAMN02440304, study PRJNA202911) | soil metagenome | biome: Subtropical and temperate rainforests or woodlands; isolation source: soil samples (1 kg each in a 20% v/v slurry with milli Q water) were... ... | reverse complement strand
GCCAACGCGGCCATGACCGGGCATTATGTCCGGCACCGCATGGGCAAATTGGTCAAACCGACAAAATGATTTTGGGGAACAACCCTAGTTTTGGGGAACAAATGAAAAGGCCCCGCATCGCTGCGGGGCCTTGGTATTACTGGCTCCTCGACCTGGGCTCGAACCAGGGACCTACGGATTAACAGTCCGAGACTCGTTGAGGCCTTGAAGCCGCTTGGTTGCTGCATTTGGCAAAGTTACTGCCAAACTTGAAATGCCATTTTACCTCAAAAATACGACCAATTCACGCCGAGTTTGGGTCTATCTTAGGCGGTGATTTCGATTGAATTCGGCTCGGCGGTTTCTCGCCACCGCTGCTTGACGTAGATTTCAGTGGTGGCCTTGTCCTCGTGGCCACAAAGCAACTGGATTCGCTCAATGGGCTCGCCAGCAAGCCACATGTCTGTTGCGCCTTTTCCCTTTAGGTCGCGGAACCCGAATGAAGGGATTGGGTCGGTGCCAGCCTTCGCGCGCTTGACGTTCGCCTTCTTTATTGCCCGCTTGAGCATGGCGCTGATGCCATCATAGGTATAGGGCTTGCCCACATACTTTCCTCGGCTGCCGCAGATCAACGTTCGGCCGATCTTGGGAACCTCGCCAACTAGCAACCGGATCAGCGAGTCAAGTTCGGCTGTCAGCGATATATCGACAGTCTTCCCGGTCTTCCCTTGCTTGACACGCAGGATGCGCTTGCCGTCCTTGTTTGTGATGTTGGACACCGTCCAGCCGATGACATCAACTTCTGGCCGCTGCAGCGTTCGATAGCATAGCTCCATCATCGCCTTGACCTGCGCTGGCGACTCCACGTAGACGTCGCGGTATTCGCTGTGTGTGACGTACCTGTCTCGCTTTGTCTCTGGGTTGCGCTTTATCCCGGATGCCCGCATGCACGGATTCACCACGAGATTATCGACAGCGCCAGTCCTAATCAGCCAGGATATGCAAGAAGAAAGGCAGGACTTCTCCCTGTTTGCTCTGACTGGCCGCCCGGCCTTTGCGCCCATGGACAGGTAGTCTTGAACGTGATTTGGCTCAATGTCTGTCGGCAGGATGGGTGGAGCGAAGTAGACCTTGAGTTCCTCAACGTCAGACCGGTAGTCGTCCAGCGTGCGCTGCGACAAGTCCTTCGCCTTAACGCGCTGCTCACAATCCACCACGAACATATCAAGCCAGTAGGCCATGGTTCCATATTGCCCCTTGGAGTCGTTGTAGAGCCGTGCGCGCTCGTTGGCTTTTGTGACATCGGTACCAAGCCGCTCCCATCTGCCGTCGCGGTGCACATAGAAAAACGCCCCATGATTTGGGTACACGCGAGGCTCAAGGCCAAGCGGATTATTCTTTCGGCGGCCGGACATGGTATGGATCATGCCACACTCCATCTGGAAGCCAATGCAGCCCTGTCTGGCTCCCGCTTCCCTGCCGGCTTTGTTTTTCCAATCGAATTCATTACCTGCTCCAGGTGATTGCGCATTACCAGCGGGGTGCCGTTCGGTTTGGTGCGGACGGTCAGGCCTTGCTCGCGCATGTATCTGATCTGCGCCGCCGACTGCTTGAGTGGTTCGCAGAGGTCATCGACTTCGGCCTGGGATAGCCATGGAGTCATGCTCACCACTTGGACTTTCTGTCGCGGTTGAACATGATTGGCAAGTGCGGCTCGGACTTGAAGTCTTCGCAATTGGTATGCTCGCGATGATCTTGAAAATCGTTTGCTTCGGATTCCGGCTGGTACCAGTACCGTGCACTCTTGGGAATTCTCCGGCCGCACTCGCTGCACCGATGCTCTTTTCTGGCAACCTGGGTTTTCAGCGGCTGCTCGGGTGGGATCATTGCGTTCTACCTCGAGCAATGTGCGGACTAGGCCCATGCCTCACCGAAATCAGGCGCTGATATTCTGCCGCGAGAGCCTCCGAGCTATCGCCTGGGCAGGCCATGCAACTGACGCCATTGAATCCAAACATGACCGTCAGCTCAAGCTTGTTTGCCAGTTGGATCGCTTGCGCAGCGCATCGGTTTATATCCGCCCCAGGGAATGGCTCGATACGGATCAAGAAGCTGCTCATGCTGCATGCCTCACACGAACCGCCATATCTGGAAGATTTGCGGAAACAAGCGCCTCAGCCAGTGGCGGACAAACGCTATTTCCGCACATCCTGACCTGAGCAGTTTTGGTCAAGACCAATCCTTGCGCCGGGTTGTCTCCGATGATGTAATTCTCTGGGAACCCTTGGGCCCTGAAAAGCTCACGGGGAGCAAGCATGCGCAGGCCGATGTCGGTAATGGCGTATTCCTCCCCGGCGACAGAGACCAGCCCGTACCGATCTTTGGTGGTTACAGTGTGAAGCGGTTCCTCAAGGCGAGGGTCTTGATCGGTGCCGTAGTACTTCACAAGAAACGCCCGAACTTCTGCATGATGGGTGCCGCCAGCGCTGATGGTCGCAAGCGGCATATCAGAGGGCTGGCCCACGTTATCTCCGCGAAGCTTGACCATGTTGCTAGTGACAAGCCCGGCTGGGACGCCATTGGCTGTTACTGTGTTCAGTGGGGCCTCAATGTCGCGCACGCCATGGCTGAATCGCTTGGTTCCATCTTTCCATTCGCCGTGTCCAATGTGGATCAGGTTCGCGGACACCAGGCTGTGATGATCTACGCTTGTAGCGGTACCGAGCGGATCGCGAAGATCGGAGCCAACCACACCGGTGTAATGCTTGGCGAGAAACGCCGAAACCAGCGCATGATGCCCACCTTTGGTTTGCGCGCAGATCGTGCGCAGTGGTTCATCGGCCGGCATGCAGCGAGGACTGCTGGCGTTGGCATGCTCGGTCAAGACTGGAGCAGTTTTGCTGCTGGCGGTATTGACAATGAATGGCTCTGCCGAATTGATGACATACCGCATGATCCCCTTGGCGATTCTCCGCAGCGTGGCCTCAGCAAGGGGCTTGCTGCGTTCGAAGATTGACGGGGTTGGGAGGCTCCAATCAATACATTCCGCTGCTGCTCTCCATGGCTTAAGCCTGCCCGACTTCACAGCCTCGCTCTTCGGATCGCCGTGTGTGGGCGCTGGCCAGTGAATCGGCATCCCGTCGCGCCTGGCGATCAGGAACAGGCGCTTGCGGATCGTCGGCGTTCCGTAGTCGCAGGCGCGAAGTTCGCGATATTCAACATGGTACCCATGCCGGCGCAGCGCGTTGGTGAATGCGTTGAACTCGCGACCTTTGCGCTTTGGGCATGGCCGCATCTTGCCGTCATCGCCTTGCACCAAAGGGCCCCAAGTGACGAACTCTTCGACGTTCTCAAGCATGATGACGCGAGGCTGACGAATAGCGACCCAGCGCATGGCCACCCAGGCAAGGCCTCGAATCTTCTTCTCGACCGGCTTGCCGCCCTTGGCTTTGGAGAAGTGTTTGCAGTCTGGAGATAGCCAAAGCAGGCCAATGGGCCGCCCTGGTTTCACGGTGCGCGGATCAATGTCCCACACCGACTCGCAGTGATGCTCGGTCTCCGGATGATTGGCTGTGTGCATGGCAATGGCCTCGGGGTCATGGTTAATTGCCACATCAATGCGACGACCTATTGCCAGCTCAATGCCGGTGCTTGCGCCGCCGCCCCCAGCAAAGTTGTCGACAATGATTTCCGAGTGAATGTCGAGCCGAAGTTGTTTTGTCATATCAAAGCCTTTAATTGATCAAGTGTGCCGCCCTTGGTGATCCAGTCCTTGACCCAGGCAGGCTGCTTGCCTCTCCCGCTCCATGTCATGAGTCCTCCATGGCTAAACAGTGCGTAGAACGATCCGCCGCGCGGGATGCTGTGGCGGTCGCTCATGCGAGCAATTGCCTCGGTGTCGATCAATGGCCTGGCATACTTGCCTGGCAGGGTGGTCGCCATGTCGAGAGATAGTTGCATGCTCATGCGGGCACCCGATTGAATTCAACAACCCACACCCATGGGTTGGCATCCCATGATCCAGGGCCGTTGATGGCCTCCCACAGCCGCTGGTACTCGCCGGTGAGTTCGCATCGGCCGCCGCTTCTTTTCTCAATGCCTTCAGCCAAGCAATCTTCTGGGCCGATGTCGTTCAACCGCTCGATGCGGACGGCGGTGACTTTAAGCAGGATGCGAGAGGCCCAGCGCGGCATGAACATTCCAGGGCGACCCTTCCCGAATCCGGCATCCCGGCCAGTCACTTCATCCGATATGAATCTCACCGACTCGCTGTCCGATATGGATCGAGGTGGCAGGTGATCGCAGGAAGCCGGAGCGCGCCATGCTTCGCGGCCCCACAGCAAGTCGCCCGGCTTGCCGTAGGGGCATCGGATTGCTTCATCAATAAAACAGTTGCCGGCATCGTCCCACCACAGGCCGCTATGCCCGCTAATCTGCCATCCTTCCGGTGATGTTGCGGGAACTTCTGCCGGAGCTGCGTTCGGTGCAAACTGCTTGCGAACAACGCGCCGAGTTTGCGTCTTCTGGCCGTCGAGAGTGGCACGGACCATCGGCGCGCTGAAGAGGATCGGGTGCTCTTTTTTCTCACTCATCGCTCTCTCCAAAAACGCGGGCCTCGATGCTGCGCAGAACCTTTTCCTGCTTGTCAGTAAGGGCCTGCCGAGCTTTGATGCTTGGCAGGAACTCATGCTTTTCCCAAGATGACAGGTCGCGCCCAGTGGCCTCGTTTGTGATTTTCTCGACTCGCTGCAGCGGGGTCACGAGTGCCTCCGGCATTTTTTTGCGTCGTCATAGGCAAACGCTGACCCGAGAACATGAAAAAAGAATCGCGTAAAAATGCCTAGTCCAATCAATGCAGGCCAGCTCTGTACCGTCAAGCCGAAACCAACAATCCAGGCAGTCAGCGCAATCGCCAGGTCGCACGAGTAGACGATCATCGCTCGCGAAAATCTGAACGTGTTGCTTGGGCTTGGTTTGCGCTTTTCAATCTCTTCAATCGTCTCGTCACGGGTGTCCGCGCCAAGTCGGGCAAGCATTGCCGCTTGCTTTTCGTTGAAGCCGGCATTCAGTGCTTCTGCGTATGTGCCATGTCTCACTTCGCTCTCCTATGCGTTTTAGAACGGTATGTCGTCTTCAAAATCATCAAACGATCCGCCGTTGCCTTGCGGTGCTGGGCGTTGCAGTCGTGGTTGCTGTGGAGCGCTTTCACTGCGCGGTGCCGATTGTTCGCCGTCGCGCTTTCCTCCCAGCATCTGCATGGTGTCGGCGGTAATCTCCGTGGTGTAGCGGTCCTGTCCGTCTTTGTCCTGCCATTTACGGGTCTTGAGTGCGCCCTCGATGTAGACCTGCGAGCCCTTGCGTAGGTATTGGCCGGCGATCTCGGCCAGCTTGCGAAAGAAGACGATGCGATGCCATTCGGTCTGCTCTTTCTTCTCTCCCGTCTGCTTGTCTTTCCAGCTATCCGTGGTGGCTACAGTGATGTTGCAGACGGCATCGCCGTTGGGCATGTAGCGGGTCTCTGGGTCTTTGCCAAGATTGCCGACAATGATTACTTTGTTAACTGATGCCATCATGAATTTCCTTCAAGTGAGTTGATTTTCCATGTCGCGCCAGACAGCAGGGCATGAACGGTTGCCTGCGTCACGCCAAACTCTCTAGCGAGGGCGCTTGATCCATGCTGGCGGTCGTAGGGCTTGTATCGCTGGCGAATCTCTGCCGCTGCTGCCGGGTTCAGTTTTGTGTTGTGGTGCTCGGCTCCGCTAGGCTGCCTGTCGCGGCCCTTCTTGAGCATGTCGGCAGAGTTGTCTTTACTGGTGCCAAGAATCAGATGCTCTGGATTGATGCAGCGTCGGTGATCGCAGGTATGCATGACCACCATGCCATCGGGTATTTCGCCCTTGTGCAGCACGAACGAAACTCGATGGGCGCTGCGGTTCTTTCCCTGATAGTGGAACGTGCCATAGCCGCCGCTGCCCATGCCGCCATTCCAGATAAGGCAATCGCCGACCCATGCTACTTTCGCAAGCAAGCGAGCTTTCGCGGATTGGCTCATTGCATCTTCTCCTTCGATGGTTTTTGCGAGGCAAGATAGGCATCCAGGCGGCGTAGCGATGATTCGTCGGCAGAGGCGCAGCCAACGCTTTCAGCCTCGCAATAGATGCAGCTTTCGATGTTTGGCGCCTCGCCGGTCGAGCCGCACTTGTCGCATGGCTTGTATCTCGTCCCGTTGGCGGCGCTCCATCCGTCCATCTTCTCCCCGCGCCCGAGGCACTCGGCGCACTTGCCCGTTTTCCGTTCCCATTGGCGCGTCCATTCCTCGTGTTCGGCGGGCGTGAAGTAGGCCGTTTTCTCCGTGGCCGGGTCGAGCTTCTTCCAGTTCGGCATCCCTTTGTATTTGCCGCGCGTCTTTGGTGGGGCCACTGCACCAGCAACCCGGATCAACTTCGCCTCTCTTTCGTCTACCGTGCGGCCGATGGCCTCGAATTCATAAGCGTCCCACTCCTGCGGCATGCCGAGAAGTTCTTTCGCGTGTTCGGTCAAAAGGTTCATTTCGTTTCTCCAAAAGTCGGCGCTGGTGAGGCGGCGATTCAGAGTGAAACCCTGCGGACTGCTCGGGCTCGGAACTTGATGATCGTGTCGTTGCCGCTCTGGGTGCCGCTGCTGAAGTCCTGACCCCAGGCATAGTTCGAGTTGGCTGCGTGCTGCTCGCGAGTCCAATACCATTCGGGCTTGAATTCATCCTTCATGGTGGCGAACAGCAGAGCGCCTTCAACGCGGTCAAAGAGTTCGCCGCCGATACTCTCCGCCCACTTGAGTTGCGTGTTCCAGTCGGCGGGATTAGCTTCACCCGGCAGCAGAATCACGGCATGCTTACGGCTTCCGTCTGCGCTGATGATGACGCCGACAAACTTTTCGCCCTCCGCAAGCGCGGGAAATTGGATGCTGATCGGGAATGCCAATGCAGCGGGTTGCTTCTCGAATTCGGCAATCATCAAGGCAATGCGCGTTTGCTCTGCCTTGATGGCCTCAAGCGTGATGGTCATGTCTGATCCTCAGTGAAATTGATTAATGGTTAAATTGTTGATCTGCGGACTGCTCGGGCTCGGAACTTGTTGGTCGTGCTGTCGTAGTCCTGGTAGCCGTGGTTGAAGGTCTGACCCCAGGCATAGTAGGAGTCGGCTGCATGCTGCGTTGAGCTCCAGTACCAGGCCGCATCAAATGCCTGATCGCCGCCGTCCTTGAATAGCTCGGCATTGGTTTGCAGCGGGAAGTTCGGCGTGTAGGGGCGCGTTGGCTCGATTGCGCTCAGGTTGATTCCGCTGCGCGCGTAGCAGTAGTTCTTGTCCTGCGTCGGCTTGAGGTTGCGGTAGCAGATTTCAAGCTCGTCCTGACTGGGCAAGTACCAGTCGTCATGGTCGCCAATGCGAAGGTCTCGCGCTCACTTGGCCAGCTTGCTTCCTGCTTCGAGCATGGCGTGCGTGTTGGCAAGGCCATCGTTGAAGCTAAGTGCGCCCGGAACTTCCTTGTAGTCAGGAATCCAGATCGACGGGGCTTCTGGCCTTCCGCTTTCGGCGCAACAATCAGCGCGAACACTTGGCCGTCATCGAGGCGGATGCGGCCGGCGTAAAAGCCGTCGCCCATGCTGGTGCCGAGGATCGGCAGGATTTCTTTAGTAGAGGATTCCATGATCTTTCCTTTTAATTAAGTGATGTACTGAAAAGGTCGAACTGAGTTGGTGCCGGTTGAATAGCCATTGCTCGTGCTCTGCAATTCGCCGCCCAGCCGAGCAAGACGAAGCAGAATCCGCGTTGCGCTGGATTCCTTGATCGCGACCGGGCTTCACGCAAATAAACGCGTGCAAGGTGAATTTGATTTGCGCGCGTTGGCGTGTCATTCATGATCCGCGCTCCCAAGCCAACCTGTGCCACGCTCGGTTTCCACTGATGCATCTGTCGGCGCAAACTTGCCCGGCATCCATGAAAGAGGCGTCCTGCATGCGCGGATGGCCTCATTCAGCTTGGCAAAGGCTTCCTCAAGATCATCAGGAAGGTCGCCGTCCTCTGGCAAATCATCACAGTAGTGGTCGTTGGCATCGATTTCCCGCGCGTACTGGGGATCGCAGATAACCAAGCGCAGCGATTGCGGCGTACATTCGTTCTCTTCACAATGGTCAGCAAGGCTATCGGCGTCCTGGAAGAACGCATCGGCCGCCTGGGAATAAAGTAGGCTTGCTCCGTCCCATTCCTTGCGCGGCATCGCCTGCCATTTTTCGATTTCCTTAGCTTCTCTGCACTGGTCGCAGATCGTGTATCCACGAACTGGAACCAAGGCATCGCAGTTATCACACTTGCGATGGGTGCAGCCGTCGTAACGCGCCATGTGCTCATCGTCTCCCCAGAAACGCCCGGATCGCGAAACCCATCCGGTAACGGTTTGGATGCTTGCGGACTCCGGGGAGTCGTAGCGAATAACGTTGTCTGTCATGCTGCCTCCAGTACTGTGCGTTGGCCATCTGCCCCGATTGAGCTGACAATCCCGTCTTTCTCCATGCGCTCAATGATTCTCGCGGCCGCGTTGTACCCAATGCGGAGGTGGCGTTGGACAAAGATGATTGACGGTCGCCCGGACTCAAGCACCACCTTCTTTGCCGCCTCATAAGCCTCTTCACTTTCCGCGCCAAGCCGGCCGATAACCTGCCCATCTGGTCCGGTTATGGTGAGCGACGTGCCGCTCTTTTCGAGAGACTGGTGAAGCTCGCGGATTGGTATAATCAGATCCTCTGTTGCCGATTCTGCCGAAACGATTCCGCCAAATGACAACCCCAAGTGATCGATCAGTTCGACAATCGTTCCGATGTTGATAGTCATTTCAATGTCGAAATGCTCCCCGGCGTCCTTTGATCCTTCCAGGGCTTTTTCTTTCAAAATATCCAGGTATCCAATCCTCGTGATGCTGAGGTCAGAGCCAAGCACGAATGACACCTTGTCGTCGTAGGTCATGCCAATCTTGCGCGGTACAAATCCGGCACTGATCCGGCTTGCGATGTCGTCTGCGCTGGCAATGTCAGTCCGGGTATATCGAATCGTCGGCGTGCCAGTGGAGTGCGATTCGAGGGTGCAGTCGCTGTCGATGGTTAAGCATTCCGGCATGTCGCCGCTCTGAATCCATGCGGACATAGCGACGTCCGGGCGCATCGACGTTTTAATCAGGGCGAATGGAAGGCATCCAAGTGTCACCTTGAGCGACTCCATGAGCGCATCGGCGCGTGCAGAGCTGCTGGTATCAATCAGCAAGTAGCCTTTGCCAAGAGCAGCCAGAGTCCTTCGCTTTTGCGTAAAGGCGCGCGGAAGCAGGCTGATGATCAATTGCTCCCTGATCTCGCGCATTTGTTTGCGGCCAGGCTTGTATCCCTGTTGCTGCTCTATTTCATCGGCCTTTTCCTGAAGCGCCTCAGTGACGACCGAGCCAGGAAGAATCCTGTCTTCCGTTTGCCAGCAGATCAACTGATAACCGGCGACCTCATGCACAAGGACTGCCGTGGAATGGTCGCACGGGGCTATAAACCCGTCCGTGCGCGAGTCTGTCGGGCCGCATCCGGCCGCTGGCCTCCGCTCAAGAATGTCCGGGGAAAACCGGAAACCCTCGGCGACAGAAAAGGCTATGACGTTCTTGAACATTGATTCTTCCTTTAGTTGGCGTTTTCGGCGTTGGCAATAGCGCGCTTTGCGTTTTCAAGCGGCCGGCACTCGTTGTCGCCGATACGTTCGTCAGTGAATTCCACCAAGGCCTTGAGTGCATCGAGCAGTTCGGTGGCATGCGCTTGAATTCGCGCTATTGCTTCCGCTTCACGCTCCAGCGCCGCTTTTGCCAACTGGTCTGCCTCAGCCTTTTCGGCCGCAATGCGTACCGCTTCGCGCGACCGCTCTTCAGCGGCAATGCGATCTGCCTCAGCGCGCTCTGCTGCGATCCTGGCTGTCTCTGCATCTTTCTCGGCCTGTATCTCGGCTTGCTGTCGCTTGAGCTCGGCCTGTTCTTTCTCGAGCTTTTCGCGTTCAGCCTGGAGGGTGGCCTGTTGTGCAGCAAACTTCTCCGCAACAATGCGGTCGGCAACCTCTTTAGCCGCTTGCTGTTCTGCACGCTGCCGGTCAAGCTCGGCTCGCTCCGCAGCCAGCTTCTCCCGTTCAATCGCATCAAGTCTGGCCTGCTCTTCCCGCTCGACCTTCAGTCGCTCCGCCTCAACTTCTTGCTCGGCCTTGATGTGCGCAGCCTCAGCTTCTGCCCGCTCGGCAGCCGCCAGAATTTCCCGCATTTTGGCAATGGCATCTGCGCGAGCCTCAACAGCCTGGCCGTAAAACTCGGCATACGAATCGTCGATCTCGACCTGGGAAAGCGTGTCAATCGTGATGCGGAGTTCGCCTGGTTTTTGGAATGCACACGTCGCCGGCATGTCCTTGATGCGCGTGATCCGATCAATAATTTCGGCAACGCGCCGACGTTCAGCTTCCGCTGCCGCCTCTTTGGCAGCCTTTTCCGCTGCCTCCCATGCGTTTTGTATCGCCTCAAGGCGTTGCTCTTCATCGGAAATCAAATCGATCAGGCGCTTTTCTTCGGCAACAACTGCCTTGGAAAACGCGGTGGCATCCTCTCGGGCTTGCTTACCCATGCGAGAAATCGCTACACGTTCATTGCGCAATACCATGCGTGCCGCGTGGCATTCCTGATGCCCGGCTTTGTTGGTGATGGCGGTAATTGATTTCGATTTGCTGGCCAGCTCGACAAGATAGCTTTCCTTGTCGCCGTAGCCGATAGCGATCACCGCCCGTTGCTGGACAGTGATTGTGGCGATAGCCGTGGCCTCTGTTTGGGTTGTTTCATTCATGCGGTAGCTCCAATCATTTTTGATACAACCGTCTCCGGCGATTCGCCATTTCGGCAAATGTGGTGCCTGAGTTTTTCGTATGGCAAGCCAGTCATATTTGAAATTTCTCTTGCTGTAACAATCTTTCCTGCGTACTCGATTTTTCGGTTTGTCCGGGTATTGTTTGATTGCTCCTGACACGTTGCCCATCTGCAGTTCTCTGGGCTGTAACCAAGGCTGCCGTTGATGCGATCTATAGTTTTTCCATCTGGCCGGATTCCCATATCGGACAAGAAGTTTTCAAACCTCAGCCAGCGTTCGCATACTGTGATTCCAACAGCGCCGTATTTCGTGTATGCCGGATTGGCCTTGTTGTTGCATCGGGCAACCATTGATGCCCAGCTGCTGTATGTTTTGGTTTTCGCCATGCCGTGCGTTTTCCCAATCCCCTCATGCATTCTTTCCTTCTTGAAGCATCCGCATGATTTGGTTCTTCCAGACCGGAGCATTACGCCTCTAACAACGGTTGAATTTCCGCACTCACACATGCAATTCCAAATTGGGCGACCACCAGCACCAAGTGAGTGAATTCCGACAACGGTCAGCCTCCCAACCTTCAATCCAGAGATGTCAATAATCGCGCCCATCACCGCACTACCTTTTCTAATCTTTCAATCAAACTACAAGCGGCTTCCTCTGCCATCAGCACCGATTCCTCGATGCGCTTGATGAACTGATCATCGCGATTGACGCGAATACGCAGCATCTGGAACTTCTCGGTCTGGCGAGGATCAAACGAAACGAAATCGCACCAATCGCGCTCACATACCCATATTTCGGTTTGAATTTGCGCCCGGTAGTCCTCTGGCACTCCACTAAGAAAGCGCTCAAGGTGTATAGACGAATTCTTTGGGCACTTAGCCTCCAGGCACCCATCGAGACCAATCAGTCCGTCCGCGCTGGCCCCGACAAATGAATATTTCGGGTGTTGAACGAATCCAGTTTGCGTGACGACATTCCCGGTTTCAATCTCGTAGCGTTCCAGAGCGTAAGGCTCCAAATCTGTGCCCCATTGCAGGCTGAACGACGAAACTCCTTCTTCTGGCTGACCGGTTAGTCGCTCAGTCACTACCTTCCAAACTCGCGCATCGAATGAGGCGAGCTTCTCGCCTGTTTTCTTGTTTCGAGCAACGATGTCCATCATCGTGCTACCAGTCCACTTACCGGACCTGGCTTTTCTCCACTCGTCCGTGCGCTGCGCAGCAGCGTTATCTGCCGGCGCTTCCAGCGTCATTGGCGCAGAAAGATCAGTCATGGCCAATCCCCCCGGTTTCTGCATCGATCACTTCGCTAGTTTTGAGTTCAGACGAAGGCGTCATAGCAAGCTTCTTCAGGCGCTCGTGTTCGTCAGTGCCAACCATCTTGCGCTGCGCTGCCGAGAGATTTTTCCACTTGTCCGCATACGCTTCGATTCCAATCTCGCGCGCCGTTTCTTCAAGAGATGCGATCAGTTCATTCCGCTCTGCGCTATCGACTATCGGAGCGGTTCTGGCTGCCTCACCAGCTTGCGTCCCGGTCTGGCGGGGTGGCATCGGATTAATTTCCTTCTCAGAAATGTCCATCACCTCTTCGGCGATTGGCATGCCGCGCAGCACGTCGGGGAAAACATCCCGCAACGCCCACGACCGGGCGCGCATCTGCATCATTCGTTTCGGGTATTGCGTCCATGGCCCTTGCTTGCCGATCAGCCCGGCTGTCTTGGCGTCTTCTTTGGTGAAAACGCGCACCTGCTCTGGCTCGCCGCGCCGCTTGACTCGGCAAGTCGCCTTGTCGTCGGTGGCCTCTTCAACCACGTACTCGCAGCTTGGCGAGGACTTCACCAGGGCGATCACTGAATCACCCCAAAGCGACGGGCGGCCATTGATGACAGCGATGTTTTGCATCGCCTGCATTGGCTGCAGGCCGAGCTCCATGCCCCACTGGATGGCCACAAGAATGTTGCCGGGGTTACCAACGAAATCTTTTGGTACCAGATTGGACTTAGACATCATGTCGGCAAACTTCAGCGCCTCGTTGATGTCGCGGGGTGCCAGCGAAAACGATGGCTGTGTGGCAGTGAGTGTTGTTGCGACTTCGTTGGTCATTTTGTTGCCTTTCTGCCGGGACTTTGCCGGCGTAGTTGCGTTGCGAAAAATTAAGCAATTCGGCCAAAGTCACCGTGCAACTGACGGCTTGCGTTGGCATATGCAGATGCTGCTAATTCGATTGAATTGAAATATCCAAGGTTTTTGCAAGTAGATCGTTGATCTTCTACCGGAAGCGTCCCGGCAAGAGCTGCGCCATGCATATACAGTGCGCTGCCTGATCAAAGCAGCCCAATTCACTCCCGTCACAATGGGTACGTCAGCGGTGTCAATTACCGCTTCGTAGCCTTTGGGAAGGCCTATAAATGACACGTCGCCTTTGGTTATGACCTTCCTGAGCTCCATTTCGATCTACCCTTTAATTTCAGGCCTGCCTGTGTTCTCGTCGCTCACCGTCCATGGCCTATCACAGACAATGAAGTGCCGATTCCCTGCGCTATCTGTTGTGTAAAGGCATGTTGCTCCACCATTCAGGCAAGCGATAAGCTGCTCTTGAGTTGCTTGGGCGTTCCTGGCGTGTGCTTCCGCTTCCATTTGGAGAGCGTCGCGGTAATCCATTCCGCCGACTACGGCGTAGCAGGCGACGATTGCGATCATGCAGGCAGCCGTTTTGACGTCTTCTCGGACTTTTGCTTGGAACGCATAACGGAATCGCATGTGGTCGCGCCACGTGAGCGAGTGGTTGTTCATGATTTCTCCTTGATGATTTCGCGCGCCTTGCGCTTTTTTGGAATTCCCCAGCCGCACGCCATCGCGTATCGCATGGCCTGTTCAATGGCTTTTGGCATGGTCGTAGTCGTGGTCGGCTTTTTCGGCCAGCCAGTCTTCGCGGCTTATGCCCTCTTCGTCATCGGCTTCTGGGTTGTAGTAGCCGCGCGTTGGGCTGTACTCAACTCGGTAGCCTTGAGCTGGACCACAAGACCAGCAATCCGTCGCGCCGCAGTAACAAGGTTCTCCGCTCATATCGCGTGCCTCCAGTTGGTGTTCGACTTGATGAACCTGACGACAGCCCGGCTTACGTTGAATCGTGCCGCGATAGCATCTGCATCGGTCAGCTTTGCTCGACCGTTCCTGATGCCGAATGCCTGGCGGTTCTTCTTCACCATGTCGGCAGAGTTGTCTGCCGGCTTCCCGATAAAAAGATGTTCAGGATTGACGCATTCTGGTGTGTCGCACTTGTGGCAAACGAGGTCGGACGAGTCCAAGCTGGCATCTCTGTAGATCACCAGCGCTGCGCGGTGCGCGCCAATGGTCTGTTTCCCGATCCTGAACTTTCCGTAGCCTGCGCGGTTTTTCCCGGCTTGCCACATCCAGCAGCCGGTCGCCTGATCGACAGTGAACTTTTCTTCAAACCGAGTTGCGGCGGGGATGGCTTTGAATACCATTTAGGCCTCCAACCATTCATTGATCGCAGCTTCTTCTGCCGACTTTTCGATCAGATCGCTTAGCTCGGCGCAGGATGCTCTGCGGAGAATATCGTTTTCGCAACCCAGGTGCATCAGAATCATTCCGGTTTTGTGGGGGTGCGTAGTTCCGTAGGCGACTACCGCCTTGGTCAGTTCATGCGGGGTTGATTTGATTTCCGCAATTCGGAGCAAAATGAACCGCTCGCGTGCCGCATCAACAATGCACTGCCGCGTCGTTGCTTGACCGATCTGCCTTGCTTCGATGCTTCCCATGTTCATCTCCCTGGTTGGAAGGTGCCTGCCTTAAACGCCTGCGCGGGCTACAAGCCGGATTTTTCGGACACCGGAGTCGGCCTTTAACGATTCGGCTGGGAACCCCCCAGCCCAAGGCTTCGTTGCTGCAAATTCGTTGCTTCTGCTACGGTGGTGGCCTGATCAGCTTCTGCGGTGTCGGCGGTGCCATTGACCGGTTTTGCTGGGGCCTGCCCGACTCGCGGGTTTTGCCGGTGTTCTGTTGCTGTGATTGAATTATTCGACAAGTCGAACGATTAGTCAACAGAAAAATACGACTAATCGAATATAATCGGCAAAGAGGCTCACTTAAGGCGGGCTGGCGGCGTACCGAACCTGCGGAAGTCGAACGCAAGCTGGCCGCTGAACGCAAGCGCGCTCATGGCGATCTGGCTAATCAGATTCTCGGGCTGGGCAATGTGATTCAGTCTGAAACCCTGTCTTACATCGCCTTCCAGAAAAATTACGGCAAAAGGCTGAAAGTACTGGCGGCAAGTTGATTGATCTGCACACCTGGTCGCTGAAAATGTCGCAGTACGATCACATCACCGAAGCCTGCACAAAGAAACCGCTTAATCAGCGGTGGCATGTGCTTGGGGATGGTTCGGGCGTGGTGCAGCGGGATATTTACTCCGCTTTCCTCGCGCGCTGCGTAATGAGCAACACGCACCACCCATCCCATATTGAAACAATGTGGGCGGCTCAGAAACCTGTGCTGCTGCAAATGGGGTGGCTGCGTTCCGAACCTGCGAAGATTGAGCCTTCGGGCAAGATTACGGTGGCAACACCGTTAGAGCGGGTCGTTTGCAACAGATGGCCTGCTATCGGTCATGGCCTGGATGGCTTTAGCCGTAGGGAGGTTTAGAGCTTCCTAATCCTAATTGGGAGTGCGCAAATCACCTTTCCAATTACAGTGAAGTCTTCTGCTCTATTCCTCCAAGACCATTTGCCCGCACACGCATTATCTGAACTAACCATTAACTCTCGCCCGGCGCGCGACATGCGCTTACACAAAAGCTCGCCGTGGTTTCGGATAATGTAGATGCCTTCGCCGGCATATTCGGCTACCGCCGTGTCAACGAACAGCAAGTCATCCGGCTCAATCGTTGGGCTCATGCTATCGCTATGTGCGATAACCACTTTAATAGAGCCAGATTTATTGACATTGCCAATGCGGCTGATCGCCTCTTCGGGCGACATGACAATAGTTCTCACTACTTCTGGGTAATCATGGTTGACATACCCATCTCCACAGGCTGCGCGGACATCAAGAACCGTAAAGGTGGCATCGTCTTTTGCGGACTTCTTTTCCAGCGCATTAGCTTGTAGTTTTTCCCCAGCATTAGGTGTTGTACTCGGGTATTTTTCACCCTTCCCGGTCTTTAACCAGAACGCACTAACCCCTAATGCATCTGCGATATTTGGGAGCTGTGGTGAATGAACAATATCCCCATTCTCAAGCTCGGTCAGCGTTGATGCGCTCTTGAGACCAGCAGCTCTTCGCAGGTCAGCCTTCTTCCATCCGCGCTCCGCACGAGTGGCGATGATTCGATCAGCCAATGTTTCCATGTTCGAATAATCGCACTCTTGCGTTTCGACTAGGCGAATGCTACACTTTCGACAACTCGAACATTTGGAGTTGTGATGGACTGGATTCCTGTACTGAAAAGCTTGCTTGATCACGGTATGTCTCAATCCGATATTGCTGACGCGGTTGGCCTCAAGCCGCCATCAATCATCGACCTCATGAGCGGGCGACAGAAAAGCGTGAAGTGGGACGTTGGTAATGCGCTCATTTCTTTGCATGCTCGGGTTGTCTTGGCAAAAGTCGGCGCTGGCAACGCGGCGAAAGACGCAGCCTGACATGGCAATCATGAAACAAATGACCTCCTCTCCTTGCCATCTGGCAGGGTTTTCCGTCGCGTGTCTATCAGCTGCGATGGCCTTTTTATTCAGTGGGCGCGGGCTCTTGTCCATGCCTACACACTAGGCCGCCATGCCTGCACAGTCCCGCAACTTGGTTGGCGAAATCATGCGGCGCGTTGCCACGGTCAAGAACGCGGTCATCGCTGATGCCATCGGCCACGACGAGTCGCATGTCTCTCGCGTGATGTCGGGTGAGCGCGGATTGCGTATCGAGGAAATCGAACCGTTTTTCAAATCCATCGGGCTAGTGGTGATTGAAGCCCATGGCGAGATGCGGTCTATCTCGGCGGATGAACACGATGCACTGAAACTTTTGGCGCGGAAGGGGCTTGATCGATGAATGCATTGACTACGTTCGCTGGCGGCAACGTCGCCACCATGACAAGTTTTGAGATTGCTGAACTGGTTGAATCTCGCCATGACAAGGTAAAGCAAAGCATAGAACGACTTGCGGAGCGCGGTGTTATCTCACTCCCCCCAATGGGGGGTGTCAAAATTCAACGTGAGCGCCGTGAAGAAGCCGTCAGCGTCTACCAAGTCGGCAAGCGCGACAGCTACATCATCGTCGCACAACTTTCCCCCGAGTTCACGGCGCGACTGGTGGACCGCTGGCAGGAGCTCGAAGCCCGGCAGTCCGATCCGATGCAGGTACTCAGCGACCCTGCTGCAATGCGCGGCCTGTTGCTGACCTACACCGAGAAGGTCATTGAGCTGGAGTCGAAGGTCAAGGAAGACGCACCTAAAGTCGAATTCGCAATGGCCGTGCGGCGCATGGAAGGCACCTGCAAGATTGGCGACTTCTGCAAGGCCATCGGCTACGGGCGAAACACCTTGTTTCAAAAGCTGCGCGAGGACGGAATCCTGATGAAGGACAACCGGCCGTATCAGCGGTACATCGATAACGGGCTGATGGATGTCATCGAGAACGATCCATTTACCGATAAGAACGGGAAGGCGCATCCCACATTCACGCCCGTCGTGACCGGCAAAGGCCAGGTCTGGCTTGAGAAGAAATACCGCAGGTATTTCGTTGTCAAGGCGGTGGCGGCATGAGCGGCGACGCAGTGAAGCTGCGCGGGGCTGCATTTGATGCGGCTGAGAAGGTTGAAAACAAACTCCTCTCGGCGCAGGCTGGCTTGCGAGACCTAACCGTTAGCCCAGGAGGCGAAGTCCGCACCTGGGCCCATGGAAAGGCTCCGCATGCATTCAGAAATTGGATTGTCGGAACATATAGCGCCGCCGCCTCTGCGCAAATGATCGCGGAAGACCTGCTGTCTGTGGAAGCATTTCGGAGAGCGCATTCATGAGCACGTTCTTCGCATCGCACCCGATCAGCGCGAACCGATACTGGAAGGTCGCGAGGAACATGATCTACATCTCGGCGGAGGCCAAAGCGTACAAGCAAGAGGTGGCATGGGCGGCCAAGGTCGCCGGGGTGCGGCTGAGCGATGCGCCTATGGCCGTTGGCATCACCTATCACCCCAGAATCACCAAGAAGGCCATTGCCAGCAGGACGCGACTCGACCTGGACAACGTAATTAAGGTGCTTTCCGATGCCTTGAATGGCGTAGCATGGCTCGACGATAGCCAGGTGGTGGATATTCGTGCCGCCATTGGCGCACCCATCATTGACGGCGGCGTGACCATCACAGTAGGGGCAGCGTAATGAGCTTGCACACGGTCGCTGACTTGAGGTATTCTGCGCGTGCTGGCTCGGTTGAGTCAGTCGGGTTTTGCAGCCCGAGCACGGCGGCGATGAGCCGCAAACAGAATTGTTTGGCGGCTTTTTTATCGTCTGGTGTTGCCTCTTTGGGCGGCCGGACGGGAGAAGCCGCAAGGCTTGCCGGTGCCGTGCCGGTCTGCAAACTCCCGTTTCGGTCGCCCACCCGTTTTGCAGCGGGCGTGCGAATCAAAAACCGCACACGGAGATTCACCATGAACGCCATCGCCCTGTCCGTCACTGACGGAAAAATAACCACCACGTCAACGCAAATCGCCGAAGTGTTCGGCAAACGTCACACGCACGTTCTGCGCGCTATCGACAACCTCGATTGCTCGCCGGAATTCACTGCGACCAATTTTGGGCTGAGTGAAGTCATAGACGCGACCGGCAAAGCTAATTGCGCCTTCACCCTCACCCGCGACGGCTTCGTTTTCCTGTGTATGGGCTTCACCGGCAAGGAAGCGGCCGCGTGGAAAGAAAAATACATCGCGGCGTTCAACGCCATGGAGGATCAATTGGCCAACCCCTCAAAAGTCGGCGCTGGCAAGACGGCGCTTGTCGTCAAGAAACGCCCGATCAAGTCTCGCGACGACCTTTCCTTCACGAAGCGTGACGACGAATACGGTCGCCTGATCAACTGGGTCGTGCCGCACAAGCGCGACGAAGACTGGGGCGAAGGCTGGAAAAACGGTCACGCGTTCTTTGCTGAGGTGGTGGAACTGGCGCAACACAGCGAAGAAGATGCGCCGTGGGCCGTCAAGGGTGCTCTGTACGGCGAAGACTTCCGGCGCGGCCCCGGTACCGAATTCACCAATCAAGGCTGGGGCGCGGAATGCGGCTTTGTGGATGCGATTGCCAGCGCGGTAATCGACGGCCTGCGCGTGCGCCGCGTGGCCCTGTCGCTGCCCAAACAAAGGGAGCTGACGTGATCCAGATCATCAAAGACCTGCTGCTGGAGATGCGCATCCAGCTCGCGCTCAACCGGATGCTGCGCGAGACCAATCGCTTTCGTCAGCGCGACTACGCCGACCAAATGACCAGCCTGATCCACCAGCGGTCAGATCGCCGCATGCGGCAAATGGGAAAGAGGATGGGGTTGTGAATGGCTAACCAATGGCTACGGCTCTGGCATGAAATGCCGAATGACCCGAAGTTCCGGGTTATCGCAAAAGTATCTGAGCAACCAATCAGTTTGGTGATCTCTCTCTACGTGACATTGCTGTGCGATGCATCGCGTCACGAAATGTCACGCGGTGTCACGACGTGTCGCGATGAAGAATTAGCCGTCACGCTTGACTGTGACATTGCGCAAATTGCACAAATTAAATGCGCAATGCAGGGGCGACTCTTGGACGGCGATGCACTCACTGGATGGAGTAAGCGTCAGCCGAAAAAGGAGGATTCAGGAGACGCAGAAAGTGGCGCAAAGTCAGCAACAGAGCGGCAAAGAGCGCATCGAGACAAGTTAAGGCGGGGTGGTGTGCAAACCGATGTCACGACATGTCACGACGTGTCACGAAATGTCACGCTAGATAAAGATAAAGATAAAGAAGAAGATCAAAGTCAACACCTTTGCACAACTGGCGTTGTGCTTGCACACCCGACTTTGCACAGCTCGCAAAATGTTAAATCGAATTTACACACTCCTGCCGACTCGGGGTTTGAGAAATTCTGGGCCACATACCCAAAACGGAAAAATCGCGGTCGTGTCGAAAAAGTCTGGGCAAAGCTCAAACCCAGCGAAACCCTGCTGACGGAAATCCTGCAAGCCATCGCTGTTGCTGAAACCAGTGACGACTGGATCAAGGACGGCGGGCAGTTCATCCCTTACCCCGAGACATGGCTGAACGCGAAGGGCTGGCTGGATGACGTCTCGGCGGCCAGCTACCGCATGGAGGAAATCGCGGTGATGGAGCAGTACGGCGCTTCGCTGGCGGATAGCTGCGGCTGGCCCGAGGTGGCGATTGATCCGTTTTCGCGAGAAAGGGCAGTGGCGATCAGGGAGTTTCTGGCCTGCAGCACCAGGCCGGATTGGGTCAAAAAGTACTTCGACTGGTTGGCGGAAAACCTTGACGTCCGCGATGGGTGCGGCTTCGATTGGGCGATCAAAAAGGATACCTTTTTGCGCGTGAAGGAAGGTAACTTTTCGGCGATGAAGGTGGCGAAATGAACGCCCGCCACCCCAACGCCCTCGACTTTTCGGCACTTGATCGCCTGCCGCCGCAGTCCATCGAGGCTGAGCAATCGCTGCTGGGCGCGCTGATGTTCGGTGGCGATCAAGCATGGGATCGTGTTGCTGACGTGATCGTCGAAGCGGACTTCTACCGCGATGACCATCGGCGAATCTTCCGCACCGTGCGCGCTTTCCACGAAGCCGGCAAGGCGGTCGACGTGGTGACCATCTCCGAGGCGCTGGAAGCATCGAACGAAGCGAATCAAACGGGCGGCTTGGCCTACCTCGCTGAAATGGCCAACTGCGTTGCCAGCGCAGCGAACATCAAGTCCTACGCGACCATGATCGCGGACAAAGCCAATCGGCGGCGCTTGATCTCGGTGGCGCTGGAGATTGACGCGCTGGCCTACGATGGGCAACGCGCCAGCGATGCGATTGATCAGGCCAGCAGCTTGTTGCTCGACATGGCCACGAAGAGCAGCGGGAGCGAACCGAAGCACATCGTTGAGGTGGTGGGTCGAGCGATTGCTGAAATCGAGACGCGCATCGGAAAAGGTGAAATTTTTGGTACGCCCACGGGATTCGCTGATCTGGACGCGATGACGGGCGGCATGCATGCGGGGGATTTGATCATCGTGGCTGGCAGGCCTTCGATGGGGAAAACCGCGCTGGCGATCAACGTCGCTGAAAACGTAGCGATCAACGGCGGCGCGGTGCTGGTGTTCAGTCTCGAAATGTCAGACACACAGATCGCCATGCGTAACCTGGCATCCATCGGCTCTGCATCGATTCAGCGCGTGCGCTCTGGCGGCATGAATGACAGCGAATGGGACGGCATCACGGCTGCTATGGGGCGGCTTTACGAGTCGAAACTATGGATTGATGACGCGGCGGGGTTGAGCGCGGCACAGATGCATTCAAGGGCGCGCAGGATCAAGCGCCAGCACGGCCTGGACTTGATCGTGATCGATTACTTGCAGTTGATGACGGCGGACGGCAATAACCGCAATGAGCAGCTTGGCGACATTACGCGCCGGCTGAAGCTGATGGCGCGCGACCTGAATGCGCCAGTCATTCTGTTATCGCAGTTATCGCGCAAGGTGGAGGAGCGCACCGACAAGCATCCCGGCATGGCCGACCTGCGCGAATCGGGATCAATCGAGCAGGACGCGGATGTGATCCTGATGGTCTATCGGGATGAGTACTACTACCCAGATTCGGCATGGAAAGGCATGGCCGAGCTTGGCCTGGTCAAGAACCGCATGGGCGCAACCGGGTCTGTTCGGCTGGTGTTTCAGGGGGAGTTTTCGCGGTTCCGCAATGCGGACTCAGGGGCGATAGCGGAAATTGCGGCGCGCATCGACCAGAGCAAGCCGGCGAAGTCGAGAAGGAAAGGCGTTGAGTTCTGATGATGAATATCGCTACCAGTGCGAGGTGCGCTACGTCTGCGGCCTTGGCGCAAAAGCCAATGAGTACCTTGACCTCGTGGAAAAGAAGCGCGGGAAAAAGTCGGCAGATGCCTTGCGCGACGCAGCAAGGACGCAGTACCGGATTGGGAATCGCGGCGAGCGCGGTGACTGGAGGACTGAATGACTGACGTGCGATCAAGTCTGAGCAATGACGTTTCTCGGTGCCCAGGCCGCTGCTGCGATGTCCGGGATGACTGCGCAAGATTCATGGTTGCCGGCGACAGCAAGTGGCAATCGCAGATTGATTTCTCATCACTTGGCCAGAGGGTTGTTCGTTGCGAGTTGTGCCATAACTTCATTCCTTACGCACAGGAAAAGGCGACTACGTGAGCATCATCAACATCATGCGCACGGACAAGGCACTCCCAGAAAACCTTGAGTCTGCTCGTGACCTGCTCTTTGGGTCGCTCGATGGATTTAATCGCGACGACAAAAAGGCGTGGCGCAGCTTCTGGAAGCGATTGATTGGGATGGAGCCTGGCGAGATGGCGCTTGTTGAGGCGGTGATGGAGTTCTTGCGCGAAGGCCATGCGGCAAGGTTCTTGTGGCGGCATCTTGGTGATGGCGCTGACGAAATGATGGAGTCAATTCTGTCTGGGTTTGATGAATGACATTCCGTAGCCGCCGACTCCTTGATCACGCCAACGGAGCCCCCTGCATGAATTGCGGCGCGCAGGACGGGACGATTGTTGCTGCGCACGCAAACTCAAGCCGGTTCGGCAAAGGAATGAGTCACAAGGCAGCCGATTGGGCGATAGCGTTTCTTTGCTATCGATGTCACTCCGAGCTGGACCAGGGGAAAAAGATGAATCGGGAGGAAAAGTTGTACATGTGGCTTGAGGCGAGCGTCAAGACGTGGGGATGGCTGGTGGAGACGGGAAAAGTAAAGGTCGCTTAACACTGGGTTGGCAAATAAACGGGAGGCAGTAATGGTCGAGCATTTCTCATTAGACGGTGTTCCTGGAAAGTATTTCAAATGCCCTAACCTCGGGGCTACGCTCGCGGTTGAGCGATGCAAGACCATGTATCAAACCGCCAAGACCGCAAAGGTCGACTCATGGCTGCGGATGGAAAAGTGCCGAGGATGCGCGGTTGGCGCTGACCACTGCGGGGAAAAGCCTATCGTAAAAAATGACTTCTCTCTCGGGAAGATGATCTGCGTTCGCTGTCATAAATCAGCGTCTCGCCTTCTGCTCTGCGGCGTTTGCATCAGCTGCTCCAATCGCCAGCGGGAAGTGGAGCGAGGGCGAAATGGCAAAGGCGGAAAGCCAAAACCATTTGAGATTTTTTGGCAGGAGCCGGAGATTAGAAAAAATGCCGGCAAGTGCAAGACGGTCGTAATCCACGACGTTCAGGTGTCAGTTGTAGGTCGGGGAGCGGTGATTACTCGGGCATCAACCACTTTGGAGGCAGCGCTTGTGATGCTGAGGCGAGACCCTGGCGCAGTGTTCAGGCGCGGCTGCCGGTCAAGTGTGGTCGCCACAGAGCCTTCGTTGTTCGGTGGGGTAGCGTGCCGATCAAAGCACAAAAAGCCACAGCGGCGAACGTTGATGCAAGTGCAGCGAGTGCAGCGAGTGTCGCACCAGATGTCCTTGGTCTGGTAGTTCATGGTCAAGCGGGATAGACTTTGGGCGCTGACAGATCATGCGTGTCGAATCTGCTTTGGCAGGATTCTTGTTCGTCATGACGACGATGGATCAATCCATACGCGGTGCTCGGAATGCGGAGTCGAGGTTGATGGGGGCCACACGTCTTTGTGCTGCTGCGGCGCACTGCTCCGGACTGGAAAGAACGCCGGGTTGCGCTGTGTGAGGAATGAAAACAAGACGCCGGAAGCGCCAGAAGAGATCGTTGTAAAGCAGGTCTAGCCATCCAATCGTCGTGACGGAACAATCATGAAAATGAACACTGAATCCTCCATCCTGCCGGTTGCCGGCGATCGCCCATGGCCTGCCGACAAGGTAGAGCGGAGGCATATTGCAAGCCTGGTGCCGTATGCCAGGAATGCCAGGACGCACTCCGAGGCTCAGGTGGATCAGATCGCAGCGTCAATCCGTGAGTGGGGATGGACCATTCCGGTTTTGGTCGATGAAAGCGGGATGCTTATCGCTGGGCATGGCCGAATCATGGCAGCCCATAAGCTGGGCATCGCCGAGGTTCCTGTGATGACAGCCGTGGGCTGGACAGAAGCCCAGAAGAGAGCTTACATCCTAGCGGACAACCAGCTGGCACTGAATGCGGGGTGGAATACCGACATGCTTTCATTGGAGCTGGCCGATCTGCAGCTGGAGGGATTCGACTTGGACTTGCTTGGCTTTGGCGATCAATTGACGGATTTGCTGGACCCGAGCGTAACCGCGCCGCCAGAAAAAGACCCAGATGCCGTGCCGCCTGTGCCAGATGCGGCAATCTCGGTGCCTGGCGATGTGTGGGTATGCGGTCCACACCGAGTGTGCTGCGGTGATTCAACCAGCGTCACGGATTGGGACAAGCTCATGGCCGGCGAGAAGGCCGACGTCTGCTGGACCGATCCGCCGTACAACGTTGCTTATGAATCGAAGCTAGCCGGCAAGATCAAGAACGACGACATGGGCGACGACAAATTCCGCGCCTTTCTACAGGATGCGTTTGCGGGTGTCTTTACGGTCATGAAGGCCGGGGCGGCGATCTACGTTGCGCACGCCGATACCGAAGGCTACAACTTCCGCCATTCGTTCCGTGAGGCCGGCTTCAAGCTGTCAGGGTGTTTGGTGTGGAAAAAAGACAGCCTTGTTCTTGGTCGATCTGATTTTCAATGGATGCACGAGCCAATCCTGTACGGATGGAAGCCGGGGAGCGCGCACCGCTGGTATGGCGGGAGAAAGCTGACGACCGTTCAAGATTGGGGCGGCGATCCAATCACGAAGCTTGACGACGGCCGGTACCAGATCGTCGTTGGCGACCGAGTGCTTACCGTTGCCGGCGAGGCGACCCTCGAGGAATCGCCGTCATCGGTGATCTATCACGAGAAGCCGAAGCGGTCTGACTCTCACCCAACGATGAAGCCGACCGGGCTAATCGAGAAGATGCTGAAATGCTCGGCCAGGTCTGGTGATCTGGTGGTGGATGCGTTTGGCGGATCGGGATCAACCTTGATTGCGGCAGACCGCCTCGGGATGTCTGCGCGCCTGATGGAGCTCGACACCAAGTTTGTGGACGTGATTGTTCGGCGCTGGGAAGACTACACCGGGCGCAGGGCAGTGCACGCAGAAACCGGGGAGCTTTTCCCGGAAATCAAAATCAAGGAGCAACTGAATGGCTAAAGATATCGATCTATTGAAGTCGCACATTGACGCCTATACCCGCAAAGACGGAACGATGGTGCAAGCCCATGACGACAAGCGATCAGCAAAGCTGCCGCCTCTTGTGGCTCACGCCAGTCACTTGCGGGCTGAAGGCGACAAGCGAGGAAAGGAAGGCGGGAGTACCGGGGAAGGCGACAAAGCGGCATTTCACTCCCTGGCGGACTCACTGGAGTCTGGCGACCATGCTTCGGCCGGCGCAACCCTGAAGTACATGGACACCGAGCCGCGCGAGGTAGCTCTAAATCACATTCACCCAGAGCACTGGGAAAAGCTCGGCATGCAGCACGTCAATAAGGATCGCGCCCAGAAGGAGTACGACAAGCGGCATGGCTCCGGGTCGGCGGGCACCCAACAAACGGGCGCTGCCTATGCTAAGCCTGCCCACGTCAAGACCCAGGCGGACGAATACGATCACTTGTCGAAGCTGCCTGCGGATCAGCGCACGCCAGAAATGAAGGCGCGCATGAAGAAGATCGCAATTACAGCGAGCGTCGGGAAGCATTCACCGGAGTACAAGGCCCATGTTGCTGGCGAGACTTCGGGCGCGCCCAAAATGAAACAGCCAAATACCCCGCAAAACGCCGGGGCTCTGTCGCTCAAGAAGGACGGAACGGCGGACGGGAAGAAGTTCGACAATCACAAGGTATATATTGGCGGGGAGCACCGGTACACGGTGGGCCGCAATACCATTGACGAAAACTCTGGTTATGCCGTCTTCGATAAACAGGACGGCAGTGTGTCCAGGCATGCCACCAAAGATGCGGCATTCGCCCACATCAAGGCCAAGCACTAGCCACCAGCCAAAAAGACCAAGGCGGCTGCATCAGTTCGCTCGGGGAATGAAGGTTACGGGTACCACGGCGATGCTATGCATTAGCATATTCGCGCCAAACACGGCGAGGAAAAGGGAATCGGCAGCCTATCTGAGAAAGACTACAACGCTGCCACCGAGGCCGGGCACAAGAAGTTCGCCGAGGCAGCCGGAAAGCTGGTGGATGGCGGACACTTTGGCTCGCATGACGAAGCAAAGGACTATTTGGACTCGAAGCACGGCCGTCATCTGCATGACGTCAGCGACTACAAGAACGCAAAGGCCAAGTCGGCAAAGCTCAACGGAGGCGAGAATGGATAATTTTGACCCGGTGCGCGACAAGCCCCGCCGTTCAGGGCGGGAAGGATAGCGCAGACGGCCGAGAATAGAACGGCGCAATTCCCATCGTTACCCTCTGATGCCATGGTTGCAAGTTGCAGGCGCTGCAACCAAGTTGCCGTCGTGACGTTATGGTTCGCTCATGGCTAGATTAACCACAGATCAATGGTCCTCCGTCCGCGCAAAACGCGAGGCTGGGCTGTCATTCCCTGCTCTGGCAAAGGAATTCGGGGTATCGCATCAGGCAATCCAGAAGCGAGCCAAGATGGAGAATTGGGGCGACGGATCGGATGTTGAGGCGGTAATTCTTCGCAAAGTTGCGGAGAAAGTTGCCGGCGTAGTTGCAGCCGATAACCCGAAAAAGAAGGCTGAGGCGATTGATGCCGAGGCCGACAAGAAGGTTGAGGTTATCCAGCGGCACCGGAAAGAATGGGTGCAGGTCGGAGCGCTTCGCCAGGAGGCTCTTTCGGTTCGGGCGACGAACCCTGACCTCGCCTTCAATAAAGCAAAGTTGGCAAAGATCACCGCCGAGATGACCAAGATTCAGCAGGAAGGCGAGCGGAAGGCCTGGGGACTGGATGCCTCACTGTCCGATAACGAGATTGCCTCGATGTCGATTGAGGAAATCGAAGATCGGCTGCGCAAGGGCTGATGGCTCGCCTGACCGAGGCGGATCGGCTCAAGCTTCATAAGGCACTCAAAAAGAAGCGATCCGAAAAGCTAACCATGCCAGCCGAGGTGATTATCCCGGCTGACATGGCTTTCGTTGATTGGTGCGAGGCGCTAGGTGAGGCTGGGCTGCTGGTTGATGGCGTACCCTTTACCCTGAAGAATCGCCCGGCCATGCGCTGGGTGTATGAGCAAGTCCCGAGCGATCCGGATTCGGCATTCGGCAAGACGCTTGTGCTGCAGAAGTGTGCCCAGGTTGGATTTACCGTCCTTGAAATGCTGGCCTGTATCTATTGGGCGCTCAAGTGGCACCCGTGCAAGATCGGACTCTACGTCCCGGACATGAAGCTGGCGGCGGCCAAGTCTGCCGAGCGGTTCATGCCCATCGTCAGAACCATCCCTGATGCCTACTCGCGACTGCTCGACGGGCGTGCATCCGAGGGCAACGTGATGATTCGGAACATGGGCAGCTCGCGCCATTACTTCCTCTGGACTTCCGGCAAGGCCATGACCGAGTCTTTCCCGATGGACGTCCTGACCTTCGATGAAGTGCAGGAAATGCCTATCGAGGCAATGGAAAAGACCCGCGAGCGCCTTTCGGCGTCGTCAATCCGCTATACCTTGATGGGCTCGACGGCGAACTGGCCCGAGGAAGACATTAACTGGTGGTTTAAGCAGGGCACCCAGCACCGGTTTCACTCGCGCTGCCCGTCCTGCGGTGAATCCTCAATTCTGGACGACTACTTCCCGGAGTGCATTGCCTACAACGCCAGCCAGGTTCCGGGCGCTCCGCTCGATGACTACGTTTATGTCTGCCGGCACTGCGGCGGGTGGCTGCCAGATCCACAAGACGGCGAATGGGTTGCCGAGAACCCGTTGGCGCGGATGGTGTCGATCCACTTCCCGCAGTTCCTGAGCCCAACGATTTCGGCACGCGAAATCATCGAGGCGTACCACAACGCCAAGGACATGAAGAACTTCTATAACCGGAAGCTCGGCAAGCCCTACGTCGATCCGTCTCAGGTGCCGATCAACCTTGAGTTGCTGGAGGAATGCGCCAAGGACGGGGTCAAGGCCGGCGTGGCATGGAAAAAGACCGGCAAGCAGTCATTCATGGGAATCGACAACATGGGCGGCTTCTCGTGCGCGTACATCGCCGAGCGGATGCCGGATGGTCGAATGGCAACAATCCACGTCGAGGCGGTCTATGGCATCAACCCGTGGGCTCGCCTCGATGAGCTGATGGAGGACTACGGTGTCGCCGTGTGCGTCTGCGAGCAGCTGCCCAACTACGACAGCGCCAAGCAATTCGCCCAACGATGGCGCGGACGGGTGTTCCTGGTGTCCTCGTATGGGACGATTGAGGACGACATGATGCGCTGGGGCGATGCCAACGTATCAAAGGCCGACCGCAAGTCGTCGGACGAGGCCCGTGATCGGCACACCCTCTCGCTTGACCAGTACAAAATGATGTCGTGGTCGCTGGCCAGGCTTTCCAAGCGCACCACATTGTTCCCACATCCGGACGGGCTGACGCAGGATGTCGATGACAAAGGCCGGATGGTCAAGAAGCCAATCCTCCGCGACATGGTTTGGCACCACTTCACCAAGACTGCGCTGGTGACCGAGGTGGATGACGACGAACACAAGATGCGCAGGCGCGTGGTCAAGGTTGGCATCGATCCGCACTTCTCGTTCGCCTACATGCTCTGCTGCGCCGCCTGGTGCCGCGCGTATGGAACAACCACCTTCATTCTTCCCGAGCCACAGGATAGCATGGCGACGAACAAGGCAATACCGCAGTCCGTGGTCAATGTGATGGAGGCGACTCGCCTCCCACCTGGCGAAGTCTGCGGGCGCTGCACCGGTTACAACAAGGAGACCGGTCGTTGCGGACCGCAGGATGGCTTAATGGTCAAGCCGGCCGATCCGGGCTGCCAGCTCTTCGTCTCAACCCAGGCATAGAAGGCTTTGGGTCGTGACGCGACAATCGTGTCATGACCTCAGACCTCGCCCGCAGTGTTGCCTTTGACCCCCGCGCCCCGCAGGCTGAGCGGACGGACGCGCTTGCCGAGCTGCAGAAGTCGGCGGTACCGACCGCCATTCTCTCGCAGGACGTCATGGCGCAAATTTTCGAGTTCGCAGATCCGCTGCAGAAGGCCATCTCGAAGAACGTTGTTCCATTTCCTGGTACTCGCCAAGGCAAGCCGGGCATGCAGTCGGTCAGTCTTGATGAAATGCAGCTCTCAATTCAAGGCGACTGGTACGAGAAGTACGGCAATCTCGGGTTCGGCGCAATGCGCCAGATGGTCGAGCACACCCCGGTTCTGAATGCGGTTCTGCTGACTCGGGTACGCCAGGTGCAGCGCTTCTGCAGCGTTCAGGAGTCTGGCGAAGGGCTGGGCTTCATGGTCAAGCACATCGACAAAGAGCACCAGATCACCAAGTCAGAGAAGGAATCGATTGCCCTGCTCAACCGGTTCATCACCCACTGTGGTTGGGAATTCAATCCGCGAAATCGCAAGCGCCTGAAGCGCGACTCGTTCGCCCAGTTCATTGGCAAGCTCACGCGCGACACCCTGACCATGGACTCCGCGCCCATCGAAACCGAGATGAAGCGTGACCGCTCAAAGGGGATCGACGGGCTGTACGCGGTCGATGGTGAGACGATCCGGCTTTGTACCGAAGAAGGCTATCGAGGCGACGACGAAATCTTTGCCCTGCAGGTCGTTCAAGGGCAGATTCGCAGCGCCTACACCCACGACGACCTGATCTATGAGCCCCGTAATCCGCGCACTGACGTGCTGTCGGCGGGGTACGGGATGGCTGAGACGGAGTTGCTGGTACGAGTGGTCACTGGCTTCCTGAATGCCATGACCTACAACATCAAGGGCTTCGACTCGAATTCGATCCCCAAGGGCGTTCTGCATCTGTCTGGTGACTACGGCGCAGAAGACCTGGCGGCATTTAAGCGCTACTGGAATTCCATGGTTCGCGGCGTCAACAACGCCTGGACGCTGCCGGTCATGGTCTCGAAAGATCAGGAAAGCAAGGCCAGCTTCGAGAACTTCGGCGTCCAGTTTGACGAGATGTACTTCTCCAAGTGGATGACGTTCCTTACCTCGATCATCTGCGCCATCTACGGCATGAGCCCGTCCGAGATCAACTTCGACAGCTTCTCTGGCGGCACAACGTCGGCGCTTTCCGGCTCGGACACAGAGGAAAAGCTTGCCGAGTCCAAGGACAAGGGCCTTCGCCCACTGCTGAACTACTTAGAGAACGTCATCACTGACTATGTGATCTGCGACTTCTCCGAGGACTTCGTGTTCCGCTGGACGGGTCTTGATGACGAAGACAAGGAGGTCAAGGAAAAGCGTGCCGGCATGATCCTGACTATCAATGAAATGCGCGCCCAGGAGGGCTACGACAAGCTCGATGGCCCGCTGGGCGATGCTCCGTTGAATCCTTCGCTGATTGGCCCATGGATGCAACTGCAGCAAGCCGAGCAAGGCCGAGAGGAAGAGCCAGGCCCAGACACCGGCAATCCGGACGACCCTCACGGAAACGGCGGCCCGAACGGCGGCGACAAGGGCGAACATGGCGACGATGAAGATCATGGCGACCAGAAAGAGCAGGATGGTCCCGCCCGCGATACCTCAGCCAAGGATGGCCCGGCCGGCACTCAAGAGGAAATGAGCAAGGCCTTTGTTGACGAGTGTTGCGACCACGATGCCGCAGAGGAAGTCCTTGCCAAGGCAGAAAGCCTTGGCATCGGCCATGGCGATCACCTGTTTTTCAATCACCCGGAGCGCGGCGTCATGTCCGGCAAGGTGCTGGCCATTGGCAAAGATGGCTGCACCATCGAATCTGGCGACGAAGACAAAGCCGAGCGGCACCCTGTTCTTTGGGAGCATGTGCTTGGTCACAAACAGCGCGCCGAGCGCAAGTACATCCCTGTCGAACAGGGCGACGACGGCATGATTGCCGAGGACGCGGCCACAGGCCGGCGCGTATTCCTTCAAGGAGAAGTACCGGAAGACGACGAGCAAGACGGCGAAATAAATCATTGCCAAGGCCATCCCGGCATCTGTTGATCCAATTGCTGAAGCCTTACAAAAAGCCATGATCCAGATCGCGGAAAGTCAGTTCGTGAAAATCGAGGCCGTTACCGCCATGGCTGACCGGATGGTGGTAGTGGCCGCGATTCTGCGAAACCGCACAATTACAGACCCGGCGGCCGGAATGATGACTATCTATGCCGATGATGGAATCATTCCGCTCTTTGCCGCGAAGCTCTATGAAAACGCGGCAGGAACGGTAACTTATCGCGGAAATGGAGCCGAATTAAGAGAGATGCTATCGTAATGTTGCCGCCATCATGGTCAGAAGCCAAAGCACAGGGGGTTAGGTTCTACTTTACCGGGCTGCGCTGCAAAAATAACCACATCTCACCGAGGTACACGCGCAATGGCGATTGCGTCACTTGCGTAAAGGAAAAGCCAAGGAGAGAAAACCAAGCCAAGAAGCTGGCCAGGATGGCTGAATGGCGAAGAAGGAATGTTGAGCGGATTTTCTTGTACAACAAAACAAGGAATGAAATTCCTGAAAAAGCCATGGCGAATGCCGCCAGAGAATGGCGAGAGGCTGCGTGATGGGCAACATGAACAACCTAGACTTTGGCGATCTGCTTTTGAAGGGCGCTCGCGATCCGATGGATGGCGGTATCTGGCAGCCGCATGAGTCTCCATTGATTCGCGGCCTGGTGGAAAAATGGACAAATCTCGGGATCAACAAGTTCGGGGCCCTGCAGTCGGAGTTGGTGAAGTGGATCGACCACGGGCAGCACAAGCCCGGTCCGCAGATCGCGCAGCCGAGTATTGCCTGGGGACGCTGGACGCCGGGCGAAGTGAAAACGGTGAAGCTCTACCTTGAGTCGCTCCCACCTGAAGCTTTCACGGTCGATGACTGGCTGCTGGTGGTCGATTACCTGTTCCAGCGATACCTGCCGCTCGATGTCATGATGACGGATGCCGAAATGCTCGCGGTGCGTTCCAGCATCATGGGCAAGGTGGCTGCCAACGTCGAGAATCTGTCGGAAGCCAAAGCCTCAAAAATCGCTGACGCGGCCCCGTTTCAAGTCGTTGCGGCTAACCGCCTATTCCCTGGCATGACAGCCGCACAGCGGGCCACGTTAGCCTACGGCAAGGCAAGATGTTGCGAGCTTGTCGTCCAGCTTTCCGAGAATGCACGGATGGACATGCGCAAGCTGATCGTTGATTGGCAGTCTCAAGTGGCGCTTGGCGGGGAGAATGCTCCGCGTGAATCGCTACAGTCGCGTCTGCTCGACAAGTTCGGGATGATCAATCGGGACTGGCGGCGGATTGCCATCACCGAGGCGGGCGAAAACATGAATCAGGGGATGATCGCCAGCCTTCCGGTCGGCACCGTCGTGCAGCGCATCGAGCAGTATCGCGGGGCGTGCCCGTTCTGCAAGAAGTGGGACGGCGCAAAGCTCACCGTGGTGTCACCCGACAAGGCAAAAAAGAACCCGGACACCGAGGTATGGGCTGGCAAGACCAATGTCGGCAGGTCTTCGTCGCCCATGAAGCAGTCCGGTACCGGATTGGTGCCTCGCACCACGGACGAGCTTTGGCAGCCAACCGCAGGGCTATTCCACCCCCATTGCCGGGGTCGCTGGCTGGTGATATCGAGCCCGGACGATCCGATCAACTTGCCGGATGAGCATTACCTGGCATGGCTGCGCGGTCAGTTGGCGAAGGGTTAGCCTCTCTGGCATAGGCTTTTGCTTCCGGGTGATCGGGATGGCATTGTGCCGCCCAATCTTTACCCCAGCAGCCTTCCGCCCAATGGAATGCACACTTGCCAGCCCCGGATAACAGACCGGGGATGCTTGGCTCGGCGCAATGCGCCTTGGTGCAGGCTTGGCTCATGATGCCCCCTGTTTGATGGTGATAATCGGTTTGACATGGCATGAGTGATGCAGCGTGGATCGCTGACCATCGCGCTCCCGGATGACCGGGATGGCGTAGCAAAGCTCTCCGTAGGCTGGTAAGACGCGGCGATACTTTTCACCGTTGCGACACAAAACAAAGCGCACGCCGAAGCCAAGCTGCCTCAAGTACTGCGGCATGGAGATTCCTCGGTTTCGTCATCAAGCACCAGCCGCACGCGGCGGCCCTGGATGGCGTACAGCGCGGGAAAGTCCTCTTCACTCGGCGCGCAAATGCCTAGCACGTCGCGCGTGTCCATGTTCGCCACTGGCGCGGCCGCAACCTTTGCGGCTAGTCTCGATGCCTCGTCAAGTTGCCGATGCAGGCGGCGAATCTCGATATTGAATGCATTGGCCTCGCAGAATCTGGCGCACGGGGCTGGGTGTTTTCCAGCTTGCTGCAGGATGTGTCGGTCAGGTGCCGTCTCGCCAGCGCCGACTTTTGCCATGGCGTCTTCCGCCATCTTCACGTATTCGCCGGCTGGGCACCCGCGCTCGTCACAATCCTTGTAGTGGTAGCTGTGCATCTGGCGCAGCTCGTCGGTTACCAGTCGCAGCACCGCAAGTAGATCGTCTCGCTGGTCGATGGCCTCGATCTGCTTGCGCAGGGTTGCGCTGAATGCGCTGCAGTGGCGCGCACTTTCCTCCTTCAGTCTGGCGATCTCTAGGGCGCATTCGCCGTGGACGTTGCCGTCTGGTTGTTCGTCAAACATCATTTCCCCTTCACTGCATCACGCAGCGCGTAGATAAACGTCGCCGTCGCCGGAGCATCTTTCCATAGCGGAGTTTCCCAGCGGTCGATGACGGCTTGAGCAGCTCTTTGCAACTCCGTCTTCTCATCAACTGCGGCATGCCACTTCTGGCAAACATCGTCGTACTTGGCTTGCAGCGTTACCGCATGCACTGACATTTCCCGCTCGGACTCGATGAGCCGTTGGTTCTCGGCTTGTAAGCGGTGAATTTCCGCATCCAATTTCAGGTAATAGTTTTCTCTCACATAGACCCCTTCACTACTTCCTCAAGCGCCTTGTACGCTTGCACGCTCTTTTCGAGCACCTTGATCGTGGCGCTAGAGGGCAAGCCCGGTAACGGCATCCAGTGCGTCACATCTTCGGCTTTGCAGTAGAAGTCGTCGCCGTCTTCGCCGTCCCACACCAAGTGCTCACAGTTCCATTGCCGCAGCAAAATCTCGCGGTTCTTCACAATCAGGCACGGTATCTGTTCGTATCGTCTCAACCCCGGCTTGTCCGGGTGCAGCTTGTCTGTTGTTGCAATCCATTCCATTGCTCTTGCTCCTATCGAAATGACAATTAGCGCAGCGGCGCATCAGGCGACTTGCGGCCGCTGGCGCTCTCCGGCTGCCATGCGTGATATTCATAGCATCCTCGGCACGGCTCCTTCGTTTCCCGGAAGTGGCACGTTGAGCAATTAACGTTATGCCTCATGGCGGTCATCCCACGGTTAAAACCGTCACGGTGCTTTTCTTGTCCAGCGCCCACGCGACAAGCAGCCAGATCGTCACATTGGCGTCACTTATCGCCAGCCACTTCACGTTGTCTCCATCGCCCAGCGCCGTCAGTATTGTGCCGGCAATGCAGAGGCACCACGCAATCAGGTAATTCATGTCCTTCTCCAATGTCATGAGGCATAACCCTACGGTCGACCCCGTTCGCTTCGCTCTCTGGACTCCGGGCAATAAGTCCGCCCGGAGCCGGTCACCTACACGTTAGCCACCAAAGGCCGCGATGCGCGCTCTGAGAATCTCGGAGTATTGCCACATCACGTCGTTCTGTTCCTTCAGCCGCTCCTGCTCTGCGGGGTC
>LNAP01001729.1_pt2 | contig 34981 bp, 36 predicted proteins | sample 602601 | NCBI WGS metagenome assembly LNAP01 (sample SAMN02440304, study PRJNA202911) | soil metagenome | biome: Subtropical and temperate rainforests or woodlands; isolation source: soil samples (1 kg each in a 20% v/v slurry with milli Q water) were... ... | reverse complement strand
GTACCCACTCCTCCAGTCGGATGCTGCTTTGAATATGGTTATCGCTGTTGACTTGGATTTGCATAGTTCATCCCTTATTTCAGCTAGCTCGCGAGAGGCCCTTCGGCTGGCCCTTGGGCGTCATCACCGTGACCTCTTACCTACACAATCGGTCTGTGCGCCGAACATTTCAACCCCTGAAAAAAGATAAATTTTCATTCGCAAAAAAAGCCGGACAAGGAGCAAAAGCGCTGTTAAGGTCGGGAGTTGGGTCGCTTCACTTCTTTGTCACAAATACTCACATCTGCCGCTCTGCCAGCGGGTGCAGGCTTCGAAAAACGCCCGCCTCCTCCACCAGCCAGTCATGCACTGCACGCACGCCCGGATGGCTCAGCGCCCCCGGCGCATACAGCAGCATGTAACGCTTGTGATTCGGCACCGCCAGACCAAACGGCACAATCAACGCTCCGCGTTCCAGCTCATCATTCAGCAAGGTGCGCCGCGCAATCGCCACGCCCATACCGGCAATCGCCGCCTCGATGGTCAGGTGGTTGCGATTGAAGGTGTGCCCGCGCCGCACATCCGCGCCTTCGTAACCGATGGCGTTGAGATAGAACTCCCATTCCGCGTACTCATAACTGCCGCGCCAGGCCGTGATGTCGTGCAACAGCGGAAAGTGCGACAGGTCTGCCGGGCCATGCAACGGCGGCCGCCCGCGCAACAGACTCGGCGCGCAGACCGGGAAGATCTGCTCATCGAGCAAGGTTGTGGATAACAGGCCGGGGTAGCTGCCGTCGTTCAGATCGATCGCCAGGTCAAAGTCGCCCTCGTGCAACGGCACGCTGCTGTCCTCCGCCACCAGGCGCAATTGAATGTCTGGAAACCGCTGCTGCAAGCGCGGTAGACGCGGGGTCAGCCATTTGCTCAGGAACGAGGGAATCGAGCGCACCCGCAAAATCCCGCTGATCATTCCGGCGTCCAGTCGTCGCAATTCGGCGTCAATGCTGCCGTAAGCCTCGTTGACCGTAATGGCCAGTCGCTGGCCATGCGCGCTCAACTCCACCCCCCGCGCACGCCGGTGAAACAGTCGGAACCCTAGCCGTTCTTCCAGTTGGCGGATTTGCTGACTGACCGCACCCGGTGTGATGTGCAGTTCTTCGGCACAACGGGTGCGCGGCACAGGAAAACACGTGCAGCCAGACGTAAGTCTGGGCGTGCAATTGGCGACTCATTGTTTAGTCCTGCTAAAGGCTGTCTTAGGAAGTTTCGTTAGTCACGTAGGACCGAGACGCGCAGTATCGCTGACATTGCGCTTGTCCTACAAAAATGGCGGCGATTTCTCTTCCATTGCTTGTATAGGCTTTAGCATGGCTATCAGTGTTTTTGATCTTTTCAAAGTCGGCATCGGTCCGTCCAGTTCCCACACCGTCGGCCCGATGCGCGCCGCCGCGACCTTCGCCCAGGCACTGATCGAGCAGAATCTGCTCAATGCCGTCCGTCGGGTGGAAATCCGCCTGTACGGCTCCCTGTCCGCAACCGGAGTCGGTCACGCTACCGACCGGGCCTGCGTCATGGGCCTGATGGGCGAATGGCCGGACAGCATCGATCCGACCTGCATCGACAGCCGCATCAACACATTGCTGGAGACCGGCGAACTGAATCTGGCCGGCCAAACCACCATTGCCTTCGACTGGCACCGCGATTTGCTGCTGCTTGATGAGAGCCTGCCCTACCACCCCAACGCCATGTCTCTGACAGCCTTCGGCGAAACCGGTGAGCTGTCGGAGCAAACGTACTACTCGATCGGCGGTGGTTTCATCATCGAAGCGGCCGAAGCCGAATCCGGCATCGCTCCGACCAGCGACGTAGTGCTGCCGTACGATTTCTCCAGCGCTGCCGAATTGCTCAAGCTGTGCAATCAGCATGGACTCAGGGTTTCCGAGTTGATGATGGCCAATGAACTGGCCTGGCGCAGCGAAGCCGACATCCGTCAGGGCTTGCTGCATATCTGGTCGGTGATGCGCGAGTGCGTCGAGCAGGGCTTGCGCCACGAAGGGATCCTGCCCGGCGGTCTGAATGTTCCGCGTCGGGCGGCGAAATTGCACCGCAGCCTGTTGGAAATCGGAAAGCCGAATGTCATCACTTCGACGCTGTCGGCGATGGAATGGGTGAACCTGTTCGCCCTTGCCGTGAACGAAGAAAACGCCGCCGGCGGACGGATGGTCACCGCGCCAACCAATGGCGCGGCCGGGATCATTCCCGCCGTCCTGCACTACTACATGAAGTTCAACCCGGACGCGTCGGACGATGATGTCGTGGCGTTCTTTTTGGGCGCTGCAGCCGTAGGAATTCTCTGCAAGAAAAACGCTTCCATCTCCGGTGCCGAAGTTGGCTGCCAAGGCGAAGTCGGCTCGGCCTGCGCCATGGCCGCCGCCGGTTTGGCGGACGTACTCGGTGCTACCCCGGAGCAACTGGAAAACGCCGCCGAAATCGGCCTGGAACATAACCTCGGCCTGACGTGCGACCCGGTCGGCGGCCTGGTGCAGGTGCCGTGCATCGAGCGCAATGCCATCGCTGCCGTGAAGGCGATCAACGCCACGCAAATGGCCCTGCGCGGCGACGGCAAACACTTCATTTCCCTGGACCGGGTGATCCGCACCATGCGCGACACCGGCGCCGACATGCACGACAAATACAAAGAGACTTCACGAGGCGGCCTGGCTGTCAGCTGGGTGGAGTGCTGATCGGTCTGATTGCACTGTCAGCGATCATCGACTCATTCATGCCCTGAAACGGGCAGGCAAAAAGAAGGCGGGCCATAGAGCCCGCCTCTTTTATCCCGCGATCATTGTCCGACAACCTTTCCGGCATGCCCCTTGCTACACCCCTGACGAGGCAAAAAGGATTTTTTGAGAACCTCAGCGAGCGCCTGCCGATGGTCCGGTATTGCGAACCAACCCGACCATGGCCGGTCAACAACTGCACGTTCAATCAGGCGGTGACGCATCATGGACAACCCCTTTCAGCTCATTACCGATGCCTTTGCACCGGATTACCAGATCAACCTGAGCATTCAGGGTCTGGACGGCAGCATCATGCTGACCCTCTCCAACAGTGGCCGTATCGTGGCCAAACGGATGATCAGCGCCGAACAACGCAATGACCCCAAGCGCCTCAAACGTTTGGTGCAAAGCATCCAGTTCGGCATTGCCATCGAACAGGGCCAGTGCGCCATGACCATCCTCGAAGCCATGACCGACGGCGACAACCACAAGCTGCCGCCGCCAGCCAAAGGCCAGCCGCGGCCCGCCATGCGCCTTTAAATCTCGCCCTTTTCCACTTCGGGATGCTCACCGGAACCCGCACCGATCTTGCGTTGCGGGTGTTCGATCTTCACCGAAGGGAATTGCGACGAGGCGTAACGCACCACCAGAATCGCAAACGCCAGCAGCAGAATCCCGCCGCACAGGTAAATGATGCCCAGGTCAGGCGGGTTGTGGTGCGAGACGTTGGAGATCAGCAGCCGCGTCAGCGCAGTGATCGCCACGTAAATCAGGAAGCGCACCGGCATGTGGTTGGTCTTGAAGTAAATCCCGACCATCGCGCCCAGTTCGAGGTAGATGAACAGCAGCAAGATATCGTCGATCTTGATGTGCCCCTCTTCGATCATCCCCAGAAATTCCATCACCGCTGCCCACGCGGTCACTGCACCTATGGCGAACAGCGCCAGGTAGTGGAAAGTCTCGACGAACAGATTGCCCAGGGACTCGGCCAGTTGGTGCACGTTTTGCCGCAGGTTCTCGGCCCAGTTGATTTTCACGATGATTCTTCCTTAGCTCGGTTCGAGCGGATGATGCGGGTTGGACGTGACGGTTGTTCTGCATGCAGAAAAAAGGCCAGAGGCGCCTGCGACATGATGGCGAGGTGCTCTAAAACGCGCTCCGTGGCGTTTGGTCGCACCCTGTGGGGGCTAGCCCTCGCGATTGGAGCGCCACGGCCCACCTGACAAACCCTGAATTCGGTCTACATTAAAAAGCCACTACCCAAAGCGCAGGGATTCGCTTATCCTTTTCGCTGTATATAAATACAGTGGTCGAAACAGACAACTATCGTGAAGGCATGTGAGGTGGTGAATGGCCGTCGAAGTGGTATACCGCAGCAGCCGATCATGGATAAAGCCGAAGCTGACCGTCATGACAAAATGCTCGAACTGGCCGAATTGCTGGCTGAAGTGTTGCAAAAAGCCGTTCCGTCCCTGACCGAGCAGCAAGTGGAAGAAGCCGGGATCTACATGGCGAAGAACCGCGATGTGTTCGCCAAGGCATTCAAGAGCCAGCCGGATGCGTTGTCCGAACTGCTGAGTGCGCCGGCTGAAATAGCGGAACCCGTTGTTGAAGCAGTCGAAGCCGCTGAGCCTGCCAAGCCAGCTAAAGCAGCCAAGACACCCAAGTAAGCGACACCCGAATTGAATAGGCCCTGAGTCGAATGACTCAGGGCCTTTTTCATGCCTGCGAAAAACCGGGGATCAGGCCGTTCGCGGGGTTCTCTTGTCCGCCGCTGTCGAACCTCCGCGGAATGAAGCCCCCGATGGCCCCTGCGAAGAAAGCCCCTGGATGACGTAGAGGTAAGTCTCTTGTGCGCCGTAGTCGAGCATGCTGATCAAACCGCCGACATAGCTGCCGTTGAAAAGAAAACCATCAAAGTTATAGGTCACGGTGAAGGTGATCTGTGCCTCGGTACTTTTACCCGAGGCCTTGATGGTCGTGCCTGCCGACGTTGACGGTGATACGGCGCTTCCCTCGTATGGGATCGGATCTTTGTAAAAACCCGGTAGCGCCAATGCGCCCGTCATCGAATCGGTGTCGAACGTCAACGTGCCGCTCTGCCAAACCTGCAACCCGTTCGGGTTGGCGCTCGCGTCGAACAGACTGACGGAGAACGTGTAAGTAGTCGTCATGATTTCACCCATGGCCGTTCAACGACGTTCAGCAGGTAGACCTCATCACTGTCGGGCGTCAGTGAAAACAGATAGCCATTGTTGAGGAAGTCCTCGTGATCGCTGACATCGATGGGCCAACCGGGATACTGATTCCCGTCGGCGTCCAGCACCCACATGAACTTGACGTTGTAATCCGTCGGGGTGTCGGACTTGTAGACCCCGCCGGCCACCTGTGTCCCGTCGTCAAACCGCGCCCACGCCATGACAACCGGTGAGCCAACGCTGATTTCATCGGACACCGCAGCATTGCCCTGCATGATCAGCGTCCATGCCTCTTTGCCGCCCGCAGGAAGCAACATTCGCGCTACGTGTTGAGGCGTCGGCGATCCGGCTGCCTGAGCCGTCACGGCGCCCTGACCAACGCCGGCGCTCGGCACTACGTCGAGGGTATAGCCAAATGTGTTTTCACCGGGTTGTGGCACTGGGCCGGTGATGGTGCAGGTCAGGCCGTTTTGCTGGGCAACCTCGATATAGGGGTCCCAGGAACCGGGCGTCGAACCCGAGTTGATCACGCAGTTGATGGCCGGGTTTTCAGACTGGTAGAGGGTGAAGAAGACGTTGCCGTCGCTGTCCCATAAACCGGTGCTCACCGGACCTGCGGTGCCAGGGGTGAAAATAGTGATCTGCCCGCCGTAATTGGCGCCGTTATCGTCACTGACAAACGACACGCCAATATCGAGACTGGAGTTGATCGTGAAATTGCAGGTGAGAGATGAACTGGAAGACATGATTCGCTCCTTGAAATCACGAAAAAGCATTGCGCCAGTCATGATTGCCCCAGACGCAGGCAGGCCTTCATCAACCGGGCGGGTGGCGTTGCGCCATCCCGCTTGCAGCGTAGTCAGGACTCTAGAATTTGCCAGCGGCATGAAGGACGCTGTGAGCCTTCATTGGTACAACACTTTCTCCGCCAACTCGTCCGCCACCCGCGCCGGGGAACGTTTCTCCGCCTGGGCATGGGCAAAGACTTCGGTCAGCCTCGAGCTGATTTTCGACAAGTGGGCGGTAATGGTCGTCAGCTCTTCGCCGCGGTGTTTGAGCGAGACGTAGATCAGCCCGCCGGCATTGATCACATAATCCGGCGCGTAAAGAATGCCCCGCCGTTCCAGTTGATCCGCAACGTCCAGATGAGTCAGCTGGTTATTCGCCGAACCGGCCACGGCCGAGCATCGCAATTGCGTGACGGTATTGCTGTTGAGTACGCCGCCGAGGCCGCACGGCGCGAGAATATCGCAAGGCGTGCTGAGCAGCGCGTCGTTGGCGATCGGATGAGCACCAAGTTGCTCCATGGCCAGTTGCACCTTGCCGTGATCGATGTCGCTGACCAGCAGTTCGGCTCCGGCGGCATGCAGTTGTTCGGCCAGGGCGAAACCGACATTGCCCAGGCCTTGAATGGCCACGCGCAGGCCTTCTAGGTTATCGCTGCCCAGGCGAGCCATGGCGGTGGCACGAATGCCGGTGAACACGCCCATCGCCGCGTGAGGCGCCGGGTCGCCCGCCGAGGTGGTGCTGGTGACATGTTGGGTCTGTTGGGCGATGCAATCCATGTCCGCCACCGAAGTGCCGCTGTCGATGGCCGTGATGTAGCGGCCGTCGAGTTGATTGATGCAGCGGCCGAACGCTTCGAACAGGGCCGCGCGGTTTTCCACATGGACCGGTCGCACAATCACCGCCACGCCACCGCCCTGCGCCAGACCGGCGAGCGCCGCTTTGTAACTCATGCCTTGGGCGAGGCGAATGGCATCCTCGACCGCGGACTCGTCATCGGGATAGGCAAGGTAACGACAGCCTCCCAGGGCAGGCCCCAGACGGCTGTTATGAATGGCAATGACCGCCTTCAACCCGGTGACCGGGTCGACGCTCAGATGCAGCGATTCAAGGCGAGTGCTTTGCATGAGAGCGAACATCGTAGGGGCTCCCGAATCACTTCTTGTAGTCGCCAGTATAGGCTCGCGCCCAAAAATTGCAGAAGCGCACCGGAATAAGGATTGCCGCGACTCAGCGCTTTCGGACATAACCCGGCGTGCCACTGGACGAACGCCGCAGACGAGGCTAAAACGAGGCATTCCCCGGAGATTTTGATGACGCCTCGCCAACACTTCTTCGATTGTCTGCAACGATCACCGCCCGCGCTGTTCGAGGCAGCGCTGTGGATGTCTGTCGAGCATGACAAGGAAGTGAATCCAGCGGCGGTCCTGGCCCATTTCAAGGACCTGCAACAACGCGTCAGTTACGGTCTGCCGATGCTGCCCGTGAGCGAACTGGCCCAACCGCTGCTGCGACGCCTCAATGACCTGGGCTTCGCCCAGGACGACTTTACCCCCTTGCGCCCACAAGCAGCCTTACTCGACAAAGTGCTGGAACGCCGGCGGGGGCAACCGCTGGCACTGGGGCTGATTGCGCTGGAACTGGCCAGAGGCCTGGAAATCCCCATGGTCGGGGTCAACTTTCCCGGGCATTTTCTGCTGCGGGTTCCGGGAGCCGATCATTTGCTCGACCCTTGCGGTGGACGCCGGTTGTACCCCAACGATTGCCGTGAACTGTTGCAACGCCAGTACGGCCCGAACATGAAACTCAACGCCGAGCATTTACTCACCGCCGAGCCCGTGCAGATGCTGCAGCGACTGTCGCGCAACCTGCGTCAGTTGCACCTTTCTCACGATGATTACATTGGTGCGTTGATCGACGCCGAGCGTGTGCTGGAGCTGGGCAACGCGAGCGCCTCCGATTACCTGGCCCGGGCCAGCCTGTATCAACGGCTGGACTGCCCGAACGCCGAGCGTTTCGATCTGGAGCATGCGCTGCTGCTCAGCGACGACCCGATTCAGCGGATTCGCTTGACCGAGCGATTAGGCCACCTGCCGCCCAACTCGGTCGTCCATTAAACGCAAAAGATCGCAGACTTCGGCAGCGCCTACATTGAGAGGGTGTACACCCGGCAGGAGCTGCCGAAGGCTGCGACCTTTTACGCTTGTTTATGACTCAAGGGGTGTCTGGCTGGTTCGCCGGGTGAGCCTTGATGAAGGCCGGGTGAGACGCTGCGAGCGCCGCCACCCGACGAATCCGCGGATACGCCTCAAGGGAAATGCTAAAGCGCTCAGCCGCGTACAACTGCGGGATCAGGTAAACATCCGCCAGGCCAGGTGTCGGACCAAAGCAATAACCCTCATCGCCAATCAACTGCTCGACCGTCGCCAGGCCTTGGCCGATCCAGTGTCCAATCCACTCGACCACCTGCGTTTCATCGTGCCCCGACTGCCGCAGCCGGTTGAGCACGCTGACGTTGTGCAGCGGATGCACATCGCAACCAATCACCGCTGCCACACCCCGTTCATGCGCGCGGGCGGCGAGGTCCTTGGACAGCAGCGGCACCTGTGGATAACGTTCCTCCAGGTACTCGATGATCGCCGGAGACTGAATCAGCAACTCGCCTTCATCGGTACGCAAGGCCGGCACCCGGCCTTGCGGGTTGATGCCCAGATACGCTGGCTGGCGATGTTCGCCACCCGGCGGTGCGATCAGGTTGACCGGCAGTGCCTGGTAATCCAGCCCCTTCAACGCCAACGCGATGCGCACCCGGTAAGACGAGGTCGAGCGGTAGTAGGTATAGAGCTCCATGACCCGATCCTCTTAACGCGCCGGCAGCACTTTGCCGCGGCACTCGCCGAAACCGATGGAGGCAAAACCGTCGCGGCTGCAACGGGCACGCAGAATGATTTCGTCGCCGTCCTCGAGGAATTTACGCACTTCGCCAGAGGCCAGTTCGATCGGTTTTTTACCGCCTTCGGTGATTTCCAGCAGACTGCCGAACTGACCGTTCTCCGGCCCCGACAACGTGCCCGAACCGAACAGGTCGCCGGCCTGCAACTGGCAGCCGTTGACGCTGTGATGCGCCACCAGTTGCGCCACGGTCCAGTACATGTGTCGGGTGTTGCTCAGGGTCAGGCGATGGGCCGGCAGGTTCTGCTCGCGCATGGCTTCGGTGAGCAGCAGCACTTCCAGTTCGATGTCGAAGGCGCCAGCGGCTTGATCGCGTTTGTCGAACAGGTACGGCAGCGGCTGCGGATCGCCTTCAGGACGCGCCGGTTGCGCACGACGGAACGGCTCAAGCGCTTCGGCCGTCACCACCCACGGCGAGATGCTGGTGATGAAACTCTTCGACAGGAACGGCCCCAGTGGCTGGTATTCCCACGCCTGGATATCCCGGGCCGACCAGTCGTTGAGCAAGCAGAAACCGGCGATGTGATCGGCGGCATCGCCGATGGCGATCGCGTCACCCATCTCGTTGCCCTGGCCGATCCAGATACCCAGTTCCAGTTCGTAATCCAGGCGTGCGCACGGGCCAAAGGTCGGCTCGGACTGACCGGCCGGCAAGGTCTGGCCTTTCGGCCGGCGAACATCGGTGCCGGACGGGCGAATGGTCGATGCACGGCCGTGATAACCAATCGGCACATACTTGTAGTTCGGCAGCAACGGGTTATCGGGACGGAACAGTTTGCCAACGTTTTGCGCGTGCTCGATGCCGACGTAGAAGTCGGTGTAATCGTTGATCTTCGCTGGCAGGTGCATTTCGCAGTTTGCCGCCAGCGGCAGCAGTTTCGCGCCTTGGGCTTCGATCTTGCCGTGCAGGGTGCTGCCTTCCTTGAACAGTTCGATCAAGCGTTCACGCAGGGCGACGCGAGCCTCACGGCCCAGCTCGAAAAACCCATTGAGCTGACCGCCACGGGTGGCTTCGACAGCCGTTTTTGCCGCGCCGTCGAACAGCCCGGCATCGAGTGCCGCCTCCAGATCAAAGATGTGGTCACCGATCGCCACACCGCTGCGCGGAGCAGAGCCCTTCACGCTGAACACGCCCAGCGGCAGGTTTTGCAGCGGGAAATCCGCATGGCCGTTGGCAGAGGCAACCCAGCTACGAGTGATGGAAGTCTGAGTCATGGGTTATCTCCGGGTCGGGTCGAAAGTGGCGGGCAGCGTGGCCCAGCAGGCGTCGTAGTTGGTTTGCAGTTGCGGGCAATCGAGAGCGAATCGGCTTGGGCGCAGCACCTGGCTGGTCTCGAACATGAAGGCCATGGTGTTGTCGATTTTCGCGGGTGCGAGCTCGGCGTTGACCGCTTTGGTGCAGGTTTCGCCGTCCGGGCCGTGGGCGCTCATGCAGCTGTGCAGCGACGCGCCACCGGGTACGAAGCCTTCGGCCTTGGCGTCGTACTCGCCCTTGATCAGGCCCATGAACTCGTTCATCAGATTGCGGTGGAACCACGGTGGCCGGAACGTTTTCTCGGCCACCATCCAGCGTGGCGGGAAGATCACGAAGTCCAGATTGGCCAGACCGTGGACACTGGTCGGCGAGGTCAGGACGGTGAAAATCGACGGGTCCGGATGGTCGAAGCTGACCGTGCCGATGGTGTTGAAACGGCGCAGGTCATACTTGTACGGCACATTGTTGCCGTGCCAGGCGACCACGTTGAGCGGCGAATGATTGAGTTCGCAGCCCCACAACTGGCCGAGGAATTTTTGCACCAGGGTGGTCGGCTGTTGGAGGTTTTCGTAATGGGCGACCGGGGTCAGGAAGTCCCGCGGATTGGCCAGGCCGTTGCTGCCGATGGGTCCGAGGTCCGGCAGGCGCAATGGCGCGCCGTGGTTCTCCGCAATGTAGCCGCGCGCCTGCGGGTCGAGCAGCTCGACGCGGAATTTCAGACCGCGCGGCAACACGGCGATTTCCAGCGGTTCAAGTTCCAGCACGCCCAGTTCGGTGGCGATGCGCAGCCGTCCCTGTTCTGGCACCAGCAAAAGCTCGCCATCGGCGTTGAAGAACACACGCTCCATGGAGCGGTTGGCGCGGTAGCTGTAGATGCTGATTCCGGCCGGTTTTTCCGCCGCCGAATTGGCCGCCATGCTCACCAGCCCGTCGATGAAGTCGGTGGGCTCGGTCGGAATATCCAACGGGTTCCAGCGCAGGCGATTGGGCGTCACTTCACCCAACGGGCCACCGGCCAGTTGCCGATCCAGTTTGACGAACGCCGGGTGATTGGCCGATGGCTGAATGCGGTACATCCAGGTGCGCCGCGCTTCGCTGCGGGCCATGGTGAATGCAGTGCCGGAGAACAGTTCGGTGTAGAGACCGTATGGCGCCTTCTGCGGGGAATTCTGGCCGACGGGCAATGCGCCAGGCAACGCCTCGCTGCTGAATTCGTTGCCGAAGCCGGACTGGTAGGCCAGCGCTGGCGCCGTTGAATCGAGGTTCATGGAGCCTCCTGAACAGGGAGTAGGCAATGGCCTGTCACTCTGTTTCAGAGGTTCCGGCACGCCTGGGTTATTTTTGTCGTAATTCGATTACGCATAACGTAATTTGATTGGTATTGACCGTCAAGCTATAAAGACGCCCATTCGTCCCGGAATCAGACCGCCTCCATGGAAACGCCGCGCAACAACGACAAACAGAAAGTCCGCTCGGCCGAGGTCGGCACCGACATTCTCAAGGCACTGGCCGAGCTGTCACCGTCGACGTCCCTGTCGCGCCTGGCCGAGCACGTGCAGATGCCGGCGAGCAAGGTCCACCGCTATTTGCAGGCCTTGATCGCCAGCGGTTTTGCCGAGCAGAACACCGCCACCAATCATTACGGCCTGGGTCGCGAGGCCTTGCGTGTGGGGTTGGCCGCACTCAACAGTATGGACGTGCTCAAAGTTGCCGCCCTGCCCCTGGCCGAGTTGCGCGATGAATTGAACGAGACGTGTTTTTTGGCGGTGTGGGGCAATCAAGGCGCGACCGTGGTGCATATCGAACCGGCGGTGCGCGCGGTGACGGTGGTGACGCAATTGGGCTCGGTGTTGCCGTTGCTCAGCTCGTCGACCGGATTGGTGTTCGGCGCCTATTTGCCGAAACGAGAAACCGTGGACCTGCGCGAGCAGGAACTGCGCAACGCTACTCCCCATGCGCTGGCGGACGATCAGGCGTATGCCGCGCTGTGCGAACAGATCCGTGAGCGCGGTTTGCATCATGTCCATGGTTTGTTGATGCCGGGCGTCGATGCCTTGTCGGCACCTGTTTTCAACGCCGTCGGCAACATGGCGGCGGTCATGACCATCGTTGGTCCGGCATCATTGTTTCACGCCGACGAAAACGGCCCGGCGGCGCAGCGATTGCTGACGACGACGCGGGCCGTAAGTTGGCGAATGGGATATGAGCCATCCGCCGTCACAGGTTAATCAAGTTGATCGCCTACTGGAGCGATTACTTGTTTCGGTAGGATTCGACTACAACCCGACCTGCTTTATTAAGGTCGGCGATATCCAACTCGGTCACTCGATCATTTTTATCAAATGTCCATCGCTTGAAGAAAATACCTGCGTACTCATCATTGAACGCCGGCAGTTCATTCTCTTGCACTTTCTCCATGATCGCCCAGCTCAAGCTCTCAGAATAATCAACCACCTGCTTTCCTTCGTCGTTGACCACTACCGAATTCAGGTAGGTTTCATCGGCATTGATCGCAATACTCATATCACCGAAAACCTCAGCCAACTTTTTACTGACTTCTTCCAACAAATAATTTTTCACAAACAGCATCCTTTCCATAAATAAGGGATCGGCCAAGATACATTCAAAAAGACAAATACAAATTGACGGGCCGACGCCCACTTTATAAAACACTCCAACAACACAAGTAACTCTAAAACTTGTATGCATTCGTAAACATATAACCCCCCATCAAACAACGATACCCAACGTTTTTGCCTTGGCCACTGCTTGAGTCCTACGCGCAACCCCCAACTTCCCGTTAATCCGGCGCGCATGGGTTTTAACTGTATGTAACGATATGAACAATAGATCGGCTATTTGTTGATTGGAGTTCCCCAGGGCAACCAACTCAAGGACTTCTATTTCACGCTGACTTAACCGGTTCTGGCCCAAAGCCGCCGATTCAGGGGTAAGCGCTGAATCAGTACGACCAATCGCCTCCGGCAAGCGTGGCTGGCGTAATCGAAAGTCGCGAAGAGCCTGTTGAAGGTTACAACGCTCGACCATTGCCAGGCCTTCCTGCAACGACTGGCGGGCAGCAGGCGTATCGCCCGTCAGCCAGGCCACTTCTGCCAGTGCCAGGTGCAATTGCGCTTGCAGCCCCGACATTCCCCGTTGTCGCGCCCAGTTCAACTGGGCCTCGAGCTGCACCAGAGGGGCTTGCGCCTGCCCGCGATACACTTCGGTCAGCACCAGCAGGTATTCAAGGCCGGGAATCAGCTCCAGCGTCGCCGGCGGAGCCTGTCGTGCATGGGCACCATGATAGTGGCGCAGCACCCGGGTCAGGGCTTCATGGGCCAATTCCGGGCGGCCCTGCTGTAGCCAGAAATGGCAGCTGATTTGCAGCAGGACACTGCGGTAGACCGAGTCTGGAATCCGCCGCTGTTGCATCAACCGCTCGGCGTCACGCAGCAGGACAAAGGCCTGGGCGTAGTCCTGGCGATTGGCGGCCAATTGCGCGAGGCCGAGAAAGCCATAAAGCACGCGCTTGTCCTGACTGCGCAGGCACATCTGTAGCCCGCTTTCGAAGTACTCGGCCGCTTGTGCATCCTGTCCCTGAGACAAGCTCAAACGCCCGCGACGCAAGGCAATCCGCCCGAGCAACGGTTCGGCCAGCGGTTGCCGCTTGGCAAGCAAATCGTTCATGTTCGCCAGCAAGTGCTCGGCCCTGCCGGGCGCTCCCCGTTGTTCGAGCACTTGCGCGTGATCGAGCTCCAGCAACCCTTCGAACACCAGCGAATCGTGCGCGCGCGCCAGGCACAACGCCTCACGGTTGAGGGCCTGCGCCACCTCAAGCTCGCCCCGCAGCAACGCTTGCTGGGTCAGGCCGGACAGGCACATCAGCCGGGCGCCCCACAGCGGGGGGCCGAGCTCGCTGAGCGCCTCCAGCAAATGCGTCCGCGATGGCTCCATGCGCCCCTGCAAATGCAAGAGCCAACCCTGCAAGGCTTGCCAGCGCGCGATCAGCTGCTGTTGCTGGAGCGCCGACGGCTGAGGCATGAAGCGCGACAAGTGCTCGATGCATTCGCCCGCCTGCTCGAACCGCCCGGCGAACAGCAACGCTGCGGTGATCAGCCCCACCAGTTGCGGCGAGCTCAGCGTAAGCTCCTCGCCTTGCCGTTCATGCAGACGCAACAACAGCACCACTGTCTGCTCCTCGAACAGGTGCTCGAAACTGAAATGCTGCAACAGGCTGACCGCAACTTCGAACTCTTGCGCCAGCAAGGCCTGTTCAAATGCGGCTTTCCAGTCCAGTTCAGCGGCGAACCACTGACAGGCGCGGCGATGCCAGGAGCGTCCCTCCGGCCATTGTTCTTCGCGCATCAAATGCGTGAGTGGCGCGAAAATCTGCAGCCAGTCTGTCGAGTCCTGCCAGGGCTCGATAAAGCAACCCAACGCCTGCAACGTATTCAGGTACTGCGCGCCCTCCCCCGCACCGAACAGGTGGTCGCACAGCCGGGCATTGAAACGCGGCAGATGGGCGAGCACCCGCCAGGCTTCCGTGAGCTCCGGGGTCAGAATGCTGAACAGTTCGTGCTCAAGGTAATCGTGCAGCGTGTCCGGCCGAGCATGCAGCGGCTCGTTGCGCGACCCGTCGCATTTTTGCAGCAACGCAATCCGCACACCCGCGCACCAGCCGCCGCTCAGTTCGACGATCCTGCTGGCACGCTTGGCGGCCTGCTCTGGCTCCAGGTGATGCAACAGTCGGGCGATTTCAGTTTGAGTGAAAGCCAGCGTGGCGCGCTCGCAGTCGTACAGTTCGTCGGCGAGCAACAGGCGTGGCCAATTGCAGGGAGGGCGGCGGCGACCACTCAGCCACCAGGTAATCACCGGGTTACTGATCGCCAATAGCCGGTCGAGCAAAAGATCCAGCTCCGGGTCGGGCGTGCGGCAATAGTCATCCAGGCAGACCCAGGTCGGCGTTTGCAATTGCGCCAGATACGCCAGCAATCCTTGTTCGTCCGCGGAGCTCGATCCCAACGCCCGAGCCAACCGCTGAAGAAACTCGCCGACACTCAATGACGCACCCGCCAATGGCAGCCAACAGACGTGACACGGTTCGGGCGCCCGCATCAGGCATTCGATGAGTAGCGCACTCTTGCCACTGCCGGCCGGCGCACAGAGCAGTTTCACCCGCGCTGTCGAGGCCAGTAACGGCTCGATCAACCGCTCGCGAGTCAGGTGATGGGAAGACAAGCGGGGCAAGAGTCCAGTACGGTCCAGACACGGGGCCATGGCAGTCATAGTGGTGCGCCTTTTTATAATTGTGGCGCCACCCTAGTCCTCCCCACACGACTTGTTGAAGAAGTATTCAACACGCTGATCGACACCTATAAAAAAGGTGACCGCAAAGTCACCTTTTTCCGTAGGGGCTGTAGGAATGATTACCTTACCCCTGTACTCCGCAGCGCTGCCGGCGTGTAGTCACCTGCCTTGGCATCAATACCGAATTCGAAGCTGCGCTTCTCTTCGTTCTTCATCCCCAGTGCGATGTAGCGACCGGCAATCAGGTCATACAGCGCTTCAACGGTATAGGCCGGCACCTGGTGATCGTAGTAGAACTGGGCATGCCCTTCGGCGACACGCCAGAGCTGGCCGCGACCGTCGTAGTGATCCGCCAGCGCCACCTGCCAACTGTCTTCGTCGATGTACATGTGCCGCTTGGCATACACGTGCCGTTCGTTGGGCTTGACCGTGGCGACGACCTCCCAGACCCGGTGCAACTCGTAACGTGTCAGGTCCTGATTGATGTGCCCGGCCTTGATCACATCGGTGTACTTGAGGTTGGGCGAGTCAAGCTTGTAGCTGTTGTAAGGGATGTACATTTCCTTCTTGCCGATCAGCTTCCAGTCGTAGCGATCCGGTGCGCCGGAAAACATGTCGAAGTTGTCAGTGGTGCGCAACCCGTCGGACGATGTACCGACGCCGTCATAGGCTACTTGCGGTGCACGCCGCACGCGACGCTGGCCGGCGTTGTAGATCCAGGCCTTGCGCGGTTCCTTGACCTGATCGAGCGTCTCGTGAACCAGCAGCACGTTCCCCGCCAGCCGCGCCGGTGCGGTCACTTCCTGTTTGAAATAGCTGAGGACGTTCTCGTCGCTGCCCGGTTTCAAATCCCCCAGCAGCGAAGGCACCGCGACCTCATCCTTGAAACGGATCACCGTGAAGTCGCCATTGGATTGCGGCGTGGCCTGGGTGATGGTGCGACGCAAATTGCCACCGTGATAACGGGTGACATGGTTCCAGATGACCTCGACGCCGTTCTTCGGAATCGGAAACGCGTAGTAGCGATTGCCGGTGAAATTGGCCAGGCCATTGCCGTCGTTGATCGGCGTCACGTTCAGCGCGCTGCGCTTGGCCGACTCGTAGATGTCCGCTGGCAAGGCCACCGTACGATGGGTCGGGTAGACCGGGATCTTGTAGGTCTCCGGGTAGCGCTTGAACATCGCGATCTGGCCGTCGGAAAGTTTATCCTTGTACTTGTCGACCGTTGCCGCGGTGATGGTGAACAGCGGCTTTTCATTGGCGAACGGGTCGGCGAGGAAACCTTTGCTGTCCACCGCACCGGCGTTTTTCGGCAGGCCGCCGGTCCAGGCCGGAATCGAACCGTCGGCATTGCCAGCCTTTTCACCGCCCAGTGGCGTCAGGCTGGTGCCGAGTTTGTTGGCTTCTTCCGGCGACACTGCGGCCATTACATCGACGGCCAACAGGCTCAGAGCCAGAACGCTGCATTGCAGAATCATTTTGCGCATTGAAATCATCCTTCTCAGCCAGATCAGAAGTTCACGCCAAAGCTCAGCGCCAGGAAGTCGCGATCTTCCAGAGTGTTGTAGTCACCGCCGAAGAAGTCGGTGTAACTCAAGCTCGCGGTATAGGTGTTGCGATAGTCCGCATCGACGCCGACGCTGATCGCCTTGGCGCCTTCATTGAATAGACCGTTGGGGCCGTAACCGGCGACATCGTGGGACCACGACAGGTTGGGTTTGAAATTGATCCCGGCGATGACGTTGTTGTAATCAAGGATTGCGCGGGCGCGGTAGCCCCAGGACGTCGAGGTGACGAAACCGTCGGTATCGCCACGGAAACCGTACTGTCCGTAGACCGAATCGCGGCCATAACGCAGCTTGCTTTTGTCCTCCAGCCCGCCGACGTGAACAACGGCCGCTTCACCCACCAACGTCAGACGGTCCGCCCCCGCGACCTGATCGATGAAGTGCGTCAGGGTGCTCTGGATCTGCGTCACTTCCTTGCGGCGATAGCCTTTGTTGTCCGCGCCGGGCGTCGTGGCGATCGGCGAGGCCGCGCCGCCGGCAATCGGGTTGAGCATGGCCAGTGTCAGATCGGTGCTGTTGACCTGCACCGGCAAGTTGGGGCGATAGCTGATCTCGCCGGTCCATGCGGTGCCGGTGGGCAAGGTGGTAGAGAAGCTCGCGCCGTAGAGACGGATGTCTTCCGGATATTCGAGGTAATACTGGCCACGACCGAGCATCACACTCTGGGCCAGCGCCGAACCGGTGCCGGGGGCAATGGCGTTGGCGGTACCGACGATGGCCGGAATCCGTGCCAGCGTTCCCAGCCCGGCGGTGGTGGTGCCGACGTTCGGCGTGCGGCTGTGGTAGTTCATGAAGTACAGGCCGTACTCGGTGTCGTCGCCCAGCCAGCGCAACGCCGTCCCCCATTGCCCGGAGTCGCGGGCATCGCGGTCGCCGCCACGAGGCACGATCACGCCTTCCCTGCCGACCTGGAACCCTTGGCCAAAAGCGGCAGCGATCGGTTGCAACGGCGCAATCGCCGGGCTGGCGACTGTATAGCCTGTGGTGCAGCCGTCTGCCGCCACGTCCCCGCCGAAGAAGGTGCCGCAGTTGTCGAGAACGGTCTGGTCCCACTCCAGTTGATAGAAACCTTCCACCGTCAGTTTGTCGGTCAGCCCCTGAGAAGCGAACAGCATGTTCACCGGAATCAGGCCTTCCTTGATCTCCGCACCAGGACGGCGGAACGCTGAAACGTCGACCGGGTTGATGCTGTTGATCGAGTTGCCGATGAAGGTACTTTCGCCCCAACTGACCACCTGTTTGCCGGCGCGCACAGTGCCCGGCAAATCGGCGATGGAGTAGTTGTGATAGACGAACGCATCGAGGATCTGCGCACCGGAAGACTTGGAGCCCTCCTTGCGATTGTGGTCGCTGATCGGTTTGAACTCGCGGTCTTCGTCCTTCAATTCGAAGTCGTACCAATACTTGCCACGGACGAACACCCCGGTGTCACCGTACTTCAGCTCCAGGTCGTGAATACCCTTGAAGATCTTCGAGAAGGTTTCGCCCTTCTTGAAGTTCAGCCGCCCGTCGTCACCGGTGGACGCCTGGCCGGTCCCGCCGTTGACGGTGCCCACCAGCGACCTGTCGGCATCACGCATGCCCCAACTCGCGCCGACGGACAGCGAGGAGTCGAATGTCCCCTCGATTTCGCCAATGTTGAATGAAACGGCCTGCGCCTGGGCACAGCAACCCAAGGCAACCGCAGCGGCCAGCGCCTGCGGTGTGAAGATGGCGCGCATTGTTGTTTTTGTCATGCGTCTTCCCCGGTGAGTGACAGAAGGCCCCACCCTACTGCCGCAGCTCGGGAGCGATAAGCGCACGAAGGAGGTATTCGTTGTGTACCTCTAAAGGATGAATGGCCTTGCCGCGTGGAGTGATGCGCGAGGTATGGATGAAGTGGATGGAGGCTCATCAGCCGGATGCATGAACGCCAGACTGTTACCCGGACTGCAACACTGCATGTTCGGAATCGCTATTTTTCCTTTCGGTTCAAGCGCTTATTCTTCGCGGGCTTTCACAGCAAACGGCCTGACGACACACAGCGATAGCGTGTGATCAGCTCGCGCCCATTGGCGACAGATTTCAGATGAATCGAAGGTTTCGACTCATCGCCCCGTGTTCACTGACGTTGATTTGTAGCTCCTTGATCCAACGTCTTACCTTGGCCGCTGCGTTTGCAGCGGCCTTTTTTATGGGCGATGGTTTTTTGAGGGATGGCAGGTCTCAGGCGAGCCCTGGCGAAAGCGAAGGAATCAGAGCGCGTACTTCTGCAAATTCCCCATCATTTCCTTCAGCGCTTCAATGTTGTCCTTCGGATGCGCCGCGCCTTCGAAATCACAGATCTGCTGCCAGTGCGCCGCGACGTCTTCCGGAGAAAAACCGACCCGTGGATCGAACCCTGCACCCAGGCTACGCTCCCAGCGCACCTTGCCCATCCAGCCGCCGCCGACCTCAAACAACCCGGACGTTTCCTGGCAGTTTTCGCTTGCGAGGTACACCACCAGCGGGCTGACCAGCTCCGGTTTGAGTTGCTCGAACACTTGCGGCGGAATCAGGCCTTCGGTCATGCGGGTGCCGCCGGTGGGGGCGATGGCGTTGACCAGGATGTTGTTTTTGCGGCCTTCGATAGCCAGCGTGCGGGTCAGGCCGTAGAGGCCGAGCTTGGCCATGCCGTAGTTGGACTGGCCGAAGTTGCCGTAGATGCCCGAGGTCGACGCCGTGAAGATCACACGACCATAGTTTTGCTCGCGCAGGTGCGGCCACGCGGCGCGGGTCACTTTGTAGGCGCCTTCGACGTGGACGCGGTAAACCACGTCCCAATCGGCGTCGTCCATTTTGTGGAAGGTCTTGTCCCGCAGGATCCCGGCGTTGTTGACCACCACGTCGACACGGCCAAAGGCGTCGAGGGCGTGTTGCACCAGTTTGTCACCCTCGGTGACGGAGTCATGGTTGGCCTCGGCGGTGCCACCGGCCTCGCGGATCTCAGCCACGACACGGTCTGCCGCAGATGCGTTGGCGCCTTCGCCTTGGGCCGAGCCGCCAAGGTCGTTGACCAGCACCTTCGCGCCCTGTTTCGCGAACAGCAGCGCATGGGCACGCCCGAGGCCGCCACCGGCTCCCGTGATGATCACGACTTTATCTTCGAAGCGCACAGGCTCATTCATTGGGGGAACTCCAGCAGGCCAAGGGACAATGAGTCCGAGTGTCAGGCAAGGCGCCGCGGGTCACAATAAACACGGGGGAGGCTGAATGGTGCGCGATAAGGCTGGGGGATGATGACGCTGGGGATTGGGGTGATAGGGGAAAGATCGCAGCCTCGTTTCACTCGACAGCTCCCACATTTGGATCGCTGTGTAGGAGCTGTCGAGTGAAACGAGGCTGCGATCTTTTCAGACCTGACTCACGAGCAGGCCGCCTTCAACGGCAGCGAAATCAACCGGTCGCGAAACGCCAGATAGTGTTTCAGCACCTGCGCGGGCGCTTCCGTCTGCGGATAGTGGCCGATGCCGGGCAACAGCACGGTATCCGGCTCAGGGATCAACTCCCGATAGCGCTCGACCATGTGCCGGCCCGAAATCGGATCGGCCTCGCCATCGATCACCCGCAACGGCACCTCACCGCGCTGCATCGCGCTGACCCAACGCTCGCGCTGGACCCGACGTTCGGGAATGTAGGCAATCAGCTTGTGCATGATCCGGGGCCCGTGATTGCTGTCCACCAGGCTCCAGAAGTCATCCATCTCACTCTCGCTAGGACGGCTCTGCGGCCCGAAGATCTGCCGGAAACTCTTCACCAGCGCATCCCGGGAAAAGGCTCGGCCGATCATCCAGCCCAGCGGGCTGAGCAACAGTTTTTGCATGAGTACCGGGCGGTGGGCTTCCGGAAACAGACCGCCATTGAGGAACACGCAGCTGGCAAGATGAATGCGCGACTCATAATGCCGGGCCAGCAGTTCCTGAGCCACGCTGTCGCCATAATCGTGGGCCAGCACGTGCACCGGCTGTTCGACATTCAAATGCGCCAGCAATGCCTGTTGCAGATCGGCTTGATCCAGCAGGCTGTATTCGTGGTTCACCGGTTTGGCGGAATCGCCGAAGCCAAGCATGTCGCAGGCGATCAGCCGATAGCGCTGGGCCAGCGGCTGCCACAGGTAATGCCAGTCCCAACTGGCAGTCGGAAAGCCATGGATGAGCAACAGCGGCTCACCCTGCCCCGCCGTCCAGTAACGGAGGTTCTGGCCACGGAACACGAACGTCTGGCCGCGTTTGCGCCAGACACACAGAGGGATCTCGGCAAGTGGCATCAGAATTTATAACCCGGGTCTTGTTGATCGAGTTTGCGCAGCAACGCTGGCCAGGCCAGTGCGCCGCCCATGCCTTGTGCACTTTTGGTGACACCCGCGATCATCGCCTTGGCGCCCGCCAGAATCGGCGGTTCGATGGCGATCAGTTCCGCGCCACCGTTCTGCGCCATCACCTGGATATCGCAGGCGCGCTGAAAGGTGAACATCATCAGGAACGTATCGGCAATGGTGCCGCCACAGGTCAGCAGGCCGTGGTTGTGCAGCATCAGGAAATTGTTTTCACCGAGGTCGGCTTGCAACCGCGCCTTCTCTTCATGGTTCAGCGCTACGCCTTCGTAGGCGTGGTAAGCCAGGCTGGACAGGACAAACAACGACTGCTGGCTGATTGGCAGAACGCCTTGCTTCTGCGCCGAAACCGCAACGCCTGAGGCCGTATGGGTATGCAGCACGCACACCACGTCGTGACGTACTTCATGCACGGCGCTGTGGATGGTGTACCCCGCCGGGTTGATCTCGTAAGGGCTGTCCATCAGCTTGTTGCCGGCCTGATCGACCTTCACCAGGCTCGACGCCGTGATCTCGTGAAACATCAGCCCGAACGGGTTGATCAGGAAGTCTTCGGTGCCGGGCACCTTCGCGGAAATGTGGGTGAAAATCAGATCATCCCAACCGTGCAGGGCGACCAGGCGATAACAGGCCGCCAGATCGACGCGGGTCTGCCACTCGGCGGCGCTGACCTGGTCCTTGACGCTGGGGGACGATTGGAGGGGGGCTACGCTCACGGCAGGGAACCTCGTTTTTTTATTATGGAGTGTTTCCAATGACTACCGAGTCTAGTCAGCCCTCGAGGTTCGCGTAGTTGCATTGGCAGCCAGCTTGATGGCCTAACGAGTCAGTGCGCGAACAAGCATGGATCCATGTCAAGGTACCGACGCCAGCAAAGGCGCAGCGAGCCTCTTCAACAGCCCCCTCCTCACTGTCAAAAATCCGTGCCTTGTGGGTCTGGGCGAACGGCCAGTCAGCCGCGCAGGGCCGTGGCCAGTTCCGCCAGCCAAGGCTCGGCATCGGTTTCCGGTGTAACGCTTTCGCTGGCATCCAGGCGCAGCATCGGCAGCACTTCGCGGATGCCCAGTTCGCCGAACAGTTCACGCATCAGTTCGCCGCCGCCGCAGAACGTGTCGCCATAGCTCGCATCACCCAGACCGATGACAGCACCGGGCAAACCACGCCAGGCCGCTGGCAACTGATCGCGAATGGCGAAATACAGGGGTTGCAGGTTGTCCGGCAGTTCACCCATGCCGGTGGTCGACGTCACCGCCAGAAAGACATCGGGGCCGAATGCCTGAACATCGGCGAGGCTCGCACGCGGGTTGTGAAAGGTTTCGAATCCCGCAGTTTTCAAAATGTTCGCGGCGTGGCGGGCGACTTCTTCAGCCGTGCCGTACACCGAGCCGGAAAGGATGGCGACTTTCATCAATCTGATCCTGAAGCTTAAAAGACCGGGATATTAACAGCACAGACCTCATTGTTCTTTTAGAATGCAGAACGTCAATCAATCAGGAAGGGATTCTTCAATGATCAACGCGCAATTGCTTCAAATGGTCATCAACGCCTCCAATGACGGCATCGTGATCGCCGAAAAAGAAGGCGAGCAAGACAACATTCTGATTTACGTCAACCCGGCATTCGAACGCCTGACCGGTTACACCAGCGAAGAAATCCTCTACCAGGATTGCCGCTTCCTGCAGTCAGGCGACCGCGATCAGGACGCACTGCAGTTGATTCGCGAGGCGCTGGACAGCGGCGGCTCCTGCCGGGAAATCCTGCGAAATTACCGCAAGGACGGCACCCCCTTCTGGAATGAGCTGTCGCTTTCGACGGTGAAAAACCCGAGCGACGGCCAGACTTATTTTGTCGGCGTGCAAAAAGACGTGACTGTTCAGGTCAAGGCGCAGCAGCGGGTTACACAGTTGGAGGCGCAAGTCGCCGAGCTTGAAAAAGAGCTTGCCGCGCTAAAAGCGACGAACGGCGAAAACAAATCCAAGAATTGATTGTCATTAACTACAATCACCGGTGACTTTGTAACTATTTCATTCGAGCAGATCATGCAACGCGACGCACTCCTGACCCAGGATGAGCTGGATTTCATCCAGACCATGCAACACAACCCGCAACTCAATGTGCGGGATGCGACGTCGAGCCTGCTCGTCAACGGTGGTTCGCAAATCCGTGACTTGCTCACGCGCCTTGCCGCACATGAGCAAGTCACCATCCAGGCCAATTTCGAAAATCAGCAAATGACCTTCCCGCTGCATCTGGTGGAAGACGAGTTTCATGCGCTGCATTTGCGCCTCGGCGTCCCCAGCATCTATGAAGACGGGCCGATGGTCCGGCCATGGCGCCTGGTACTCGACGAGCCGGTCGCGCTGGAAAATGCCAGTGGCCAGCCGGGTACGATGTGGGTGCACGAGGTGTCGTTCAAGGGCGTCCTTCTGGAAGTCCGCAACAAGACCAAACCACCCAAACATTTCGCGTTGTGGTTCAGCCCTTCAGGCTATGAGCGGATCGCGATGCGCGGCACCTTCGAGAAGGAAACCGATAACGGTTTCTACGCGTATCAGTTGAGCCAGAGCGACACCGACGAAACCGAGCGCCTGCGCCAGTACATCCTTCAGCAGCATCGGCTGACGCATCCCGCCCTGCACCTCTGATTCAGGTATCCAGGTTGCCTGCCAGGAACTGTTTCAGACGCTGGCGCATCACCATTCCCTCGCTCCCCAGACAACCAATGGACGAGCCGTTCAGGCTCTCTTGCGCCAGATCCGACGCATCGCCGGCGAGCATCAATTGGCAATCCAGGCTCATGGCCAGCCGATTCAAACGCCGCGGCAGCTCAGGGGCAGGAGCATGACTGGACACCAGCACCAACGCCTGTGGCTTGACTCTTTCGCAGATCAGGGTCAATTCGTCGAAGGGCTGTCCGAGCGCCAGCACTTGAATCGCCGAATCGACACTGCTCAGAAACAGCGCCGTGAGCAGCACTTCCAGCTCGCGACATTGATCGTTAAGGGCAGCGACAATCACGCGGCGCGGCTGCATGACACGTACCAACAGCAGACGCTGCAACACGCGCGAACGCAGAAAGCCATCCAGGAATAGCCACTCGCTTGTCTGACCGAACCCTTCATGGCGTTGCAGCAATTGCTGCCAGAGCGGAATCAGAATGTCCTGGAACGCCACCGTCAGGGGATAACTGGAAAAAATCTGCCCATAAACCTGCTCCAGTTGCACCTCATCAAACGCACTGACGGCGACTTTGACCTGTTCCTGCCACTGCGCGTAATCCGCTTGCACCAGTTCATTGGGGATGAGGTGCGCCAGCGCCTGAAGCGGCGCGGTCCTGGCCAGGATCTTGGCGACCTTGCTGACGGCAACGCCGCGGTCGATCCAGCCAAGGATACTGTGGACCCGCTCGATATCGGCCACCGCGTACAAGCGATGCCCGCTTTCGGTGCGCTTGGGCTGGATCAGACCATAACGGCGCTCCCATGCCCGCAACGTGACCGGGTTGACGCCTGTCAGCCGAGACACCTCGCGAATCGGAAACAGTTCTTCCTGCTCAAGCGGAACAGAGGTCTGAGTACCAGCGACATCGTCAGTCAGAACAGGCATAAGGCAGGTCAACGTCCTTGCAAGGATTGGATCCCATTCTAACTCGGTTGCCCCATGATCATTCAACACATAGATGAACAACGATTATCAGGGGCACAACCTGTAGAATCGGAATAATCCTTGCTTGTTCCGAGACGCAGCCCACCACCCCGGCGCTGCGCCTGGCGAAACTCCTACCCGGAGTGACGCGTTAGTCCATACGGAGATACACAATGTCTACCCCACCCGTCACGCTGATGGTTGCGCGCCGCGTCGCCGATGGGCGTTATCAGGACCTGATGGCCTGGTTGCGCGAAGGCGAACAACTGGCCACCGACTTCCAGGGTTATCTCGGCTCAGGCGTGCTCGCCCCGCCGCCCGAGGATGACGAATTCCAGATTATTTTCCGCTTCGCCAACGAGCAGACGATGCACGCCTGGGAGCATTCCGCCTCGCGTACCGCTTGGCTTGCACGCGGCAGCGACCTGTTTGCGCACAAGACAGAACACCGGGTGAGCGGCATCGAAGGCTGGTTCGGCGCTGCCGGCCAACGTCCCCCTCGCTGGAAACAGGCCGTGGCGATCTGGCTGGCGTTCTTCCCGGTGTCGCTGATGTTCAACGTTGTACTGGGGCCGCTGCTCGGCGAAATGAGCCTGCTGCCTCGGGTGTTGATCAGCACGCTGTGCCTGACGCCGTTGATGGTCTACTTCTTCATTCCGCTGTCGACCCGGATCCTTGCAGGCTGGCTGAACAGCACTCCCGCGCGTCCGGTGCCCGCCGATGCCTCGACTCTAAACCACTAACAATCCTCCTGTGGGCGCGAGCTTTTTGTGGCGAGGGAGCTTGCTCCCGCTTGAATGCGCAGCGCTCACGACAGGGGGCCGCTACGCAGCCCAGCGCGAGCAAGCTCCCTCGCCACAAAAGCTCGCTCGCACAAAGGAGGCTCCACGATAGGTACACCGCTCCCGTCGCTGGTATAGTTTTGCTCTTACCGCGACGCGAGCCGTTCATGACTTCTTCATCCGCCCCGATCCTCATTACCGGTGCCGGCCAGCGTGTCGGCCTGCACTGTGCGCAGCGTTTGCTCGAAGACGGCCATGCCGTGATCTTCAGCTATCGCACTGAACGCCCCGGCGTACAGGCGTTGCGCGACTTGGGGGCGACGGCGGTATTCGGGGACTTTTCCACCGAAGCCGGGATCTTCGCGTTCATCAGCGAACTGAAAAACCACACTGACCACCTGCGCGCGATCATCCATAACGCCTCCGAATGGTTGGCCGAAACGCCGGAAACCGACGCCGCTGCCTTCACCCGCCTGTTCAGCGTGCACATGCTGGCGCCCTACCTGATCAACCTGCACTGCGCCGACTTGCTGCTACGCTCGAGCCCCGCCGACATCGTGCACATCAGCGATGACGTCACCCGCAAGGGCAGCAGTAAACACATCGGCTACTGCGCGAGTAAAGCCGGGCTCGACAGTCTCACGTTGTCCTTCGCCGCGAAGTACGCACCGGACATCAAGGTCAACGGCATCGCCCCAGCCCTGCTACTGTTTAACCCCGACGACGATGAAGCCTATCGCACCAAGGTCCTGGCCAAGTCCGCGCTGGGCATCGAACCCGGCAGCGAAGTGATCTACCAGAGCCTGCGTTATTTGCTCGACAACCCTTATGTCACCGGCACGACCCTGACCGTCAACGGCGGACGGCACCTCAAATAGATCGCCCCGCGAGGATGTTCCATGACGTTATCCCTGTCCCAGAACTATCGCGAGATCCTCATCGGCCTCGGCGAAAATCCCGACCGCGAAGGCTTGCTCGATACACCGCTGCGTGCGGCCAAAGCCATGCAGTACCTGTGTCACGGTTATGAACAGTGTGTCGAAGAAATCGTCAACGGCGCGTTGTTCGCCTCCGACAACGATGAAATGATCATTGTCGACAACATCGAGCTGTATTCGCTGTGTGAACATCACCTGTTGCCCTTCATCGGCAAGGCGCATGTGGCTTATATTCCAACGGGTAAAGTGCTGGGTCTGTCGAAGATTGCACGGTTGGTGGACATGTTCGCCCGTCGTCTGCAAATCCAGGAAAACCTCACCCGGCAAATCGCCGACGCGGTGCAACAGGTGACCGGTGTGGTCATCGAAGCACAGCACATGTGCATGATGATGCGCGGCGTCGAGAAACAGAATTCGACCATGAACACCTCGGTGATGCTCGGCGCCTTCCGCGAGTCGAGCAACACCCGTCAGGAGTTCCTGCAATTGATTGGACGGAGCAAGTAGCAATGCCACAACTTCAACCAGGAATGGCACGCATCCGGGTCAAGGACCTGTGCCTGCGGACATTCATCGGGATCAACGAGGATGAAATCCTCAACAAGCAGGATGTGCTGATCAACCTGACCATCCTGTATGCCGCTCAGGAAGCCGTGCGTGACAACGACATCGATCACGCGCTCAATTACCGGACCATCACCAAAGCGATCATCGCCCACGTCGAAGGCAATCGCTTCGCCCTGCTTGAGCGACTGACCCAGGAAATTCTCGACCTGGTCATGGCGAATGAATCGGTGCTGTACGCCGAAGTCGAAGTCGACAAGCCCCACGCCTTGCGTTTCGCCGAGTCGGTGTCGATCACCCTCGCCGCAAGCCGCTGACCGCGTCTGGCGCATCGTGCGCCAGGCTTTTATCATCCGCGCCACGATTCGATTGCACAGAGCCCGCCATGAACGATCAACAACGCCTCGAACTTGAAGCCGCCGCTTTCCGCCGGCTGGTCGCGCACCTGGACAGCCGCAAGGATGTGCAGAACATCGACCTGATGAACCTCTCGGGTTTCTGCCGCAACTGCCTGTCCAAGTGGTACAAGGCCGCGGCAGATGAGCGCCAGATCGAGGTCAGCCTCGATGATGCCCGCGAAGTGGTCTACGGCATGCCGTACGCCGAGTGGAAAGCCCAGTACCAGCAAGAAGCCAGCGCCGAACAACAAGCGGCGTTCGCCAAAGGAAAACCCAATGAGTGATTTGAACACCCTGCGCGCCAGCCTCAAGAGCGGCGAACACGTTTTTGCCGACACCCTCGCGTTCATCGCCGCGGGCTACGATTACCAGCCTCAGGCCTTCAACAACGGCGGTGTGGACAATGCGGCCGGGCAGAACGAAGGTTCGTGCAAGACTCTGGGTCTGGCGTTGCTGGAAGGCCTGAGCGATGAAGAAGCGCTGTTGGCGTTTGGCGAGCATTACCGTTCTGTCGTGGCGACGCCTGAAGGCAGCGATCACGGAAATATTCGTGCGTTGATTGCCCACGGTCTGGCCGGTGTGAAGTTCACCCAGCCCCCCCTGACACGCCGCTGATCAAATCCCGCAAAAAACCTGTGGCGAGGGAGCTTGCTCCCGCTGGACTGCGTAGCTGTCCCTATTTTTTGGGGCCGCTGCGCGACCCAGCGGGAGCAAGCTCCCTCGCCACAGGTTGCGTTTTACCTGCCCAGCACACATCCCGACTTTTAAGATTGACCCGCCCACTTTATTTCGTTTGCCGGGCACCGCTGCTCGCGGCTTAGATAAAAAGAAGCCTCCCTTCTTCAGAGTCGGTCATCCATGAGCAGCGAATCCATCAGCCGGTCGATCAACATCGTTCATCCTGTCACGCTCAGCCACGGCAAAAACGCCGAGGTCTGGGACATCGACGGCAAACGCTATATCGATTTTGTCGGCGGCATCGGCGTGTTGAACCTCGGCCATTGCCACCCGCGCATCGTCGAGGCCATTCGCGAACAAGCCACCCGGCTGACCCACTACGCGTTCAACGCGGCGCCGCACGTACCCTATCTCGACTTCATGGATCGCCTGGCTGCGTTTATTCCGGTGGATTACCCGGTCAGTGGCATGCTCACCAACAGCGGCGCGGAAGCGGCGGAAAATGCGTTGAAGATCGTCCGTGGCGCGACCGGTCGCACGGCGGTCATTGCCTTCGACGGCGCCTTTCACGGACGCACGCTCGCCACGCTCAACCTGAACGGCAAAGTCGCGCCCTACAAACAGAAAGTCGGCGTACTGCCCGGTCCGGTGTACCACCTGCCCTTCCCCAGCGAAGACAACGGCGTGACCTGCGCCGAAGCGCTGAAGGCGATGGATCGACTGTTCAGTGTCGAAATCGATGTCGACGACGTGGCGTGCTTTATCGTTGAACCGGTGCAGGGCGAAGCGGGCTTCCTGGCCATGGACGTCGAGTTCGCTCAGGCGCTGCGACGCTTGTGCGATGAAAAAAACATCCTGTTGATCGCCGATGAAATCCAGTCCGGGTTCGGCCGCACCGGTCAGCGTTTTGCGTTTTCGCGTTTGGGAATCGAGCCGGACCTGATCCTGCTCGGCAAAAGCATTGCTGGCGGTGTGCCGCTCGGTGCGGTGGTCGGGCGCAAGTCGTTGCTCGACACCTTGCCCAAGGGCGGACTGGGCGGCACTTACTCAGGCAATCCGATTGCCTGCGCTGCCGCATTGGCGACACTCGACGAAATGACCGATGCCAACCTGCATGCCTGGGGCTCGCAGCAGGAAGAAGCAATCGTCAGCCGTTACCACTCCTGGCGCGCCAACAAGACTTCGCCCTTTCTCGGGCGACTGACCGGCGTCGGCGCCATGCGTGGCATCGAATTGGCCCATGCCGACGGCACACCGGCCCCGGCGCAGCTGACGCAACTGCTGGCCCTGGCGCGAGAGGCCGGGTTGCTGCTGATGCCCAGCGGCAAGTCGCGCCACATCATCCGGTTGCTGGCGCCACTGACCACCGAGGCTGCCGTGCTGGAGGAAGGTCTGGACATCCTCGAAGCGTGCCTGGCGAAACTGACCTGACAGCAAACTGCGATCCGGGACTGACATAGCGAATTATGTTCGCTTGTCGTCCCCGATTTTGCGTCGCAATACTGGCCAAAGACCCCTTTCATCTAGCGAGATCATCACCACCTACAAGCCGAGGCATGCATGTATCACGACAATATAATTTATAAGAAAAAGTCCAACGATCCTCAATTCCTGCTCGGCGTAGCCGTGGTGCTGTTCCTCGGCGCCTACCTCATGAACCTGGGCAACAGCGCCCTCAGCCATTTCCTGCAACCCTTGCTGGGCGATGCCCCGGACAGCCTGACCGCGCGCAACATCGCCATCGGCCTGGGAATTGCGGTACTGGGCACGCTGAATTTCCACGTCCTCGGGCGCTTGAAGTTCAAGGTGCAAACCACGGTGGTATGGATCGAGCTGCTGATTCTGTTCCTCGCGTTCTTTGACACCTTCGACCTCTCCTACAGTTTCATCCTCGACAAGGTCGGCTTCCTGATCATCCAGGGCGCTGCGACCACCTTGTACATCTCCGCCGTGGCCATCGTGATTGCCTTCGTGCTGGCGCTGATCGGTGCGGTGGCCAAGCTGTCGAACAACGGGCTGGCCAATGCCCTGGCCTCGTTCTACACCTCGTTCTTTCGCGGCGTGCCGCTGCTGATCCAGATCTACCTGATTTACCTGGGTCTGCCGCAACTGGGCTATGTGGTCGATGCGGTGCCCGCCGGCATCCTCGCGCTGTCGCTGTGCTACGGCGCCTACATGACCGAGATCTTCCGGGCGGGTATCCAGAGCATTCCGGTCGGCCAGTGGGAAGCGTCACGCGCGCTGAACATCAGCCCGTTCAAGACCCTGAGCCGGGTGATCATGCCCCAGGCCTTGCGGGTGATCATTCCGCCCACCGGCAACCAGTTCATTGCCATGCTCAAAGACAGTTCGCTGGTGTCGGTGATCGGCGTCTGGGAACTGATGTACCTGGCCAAGACCCAGGGTCGCGCGGACTTCCGCCACCTGGAAATGCTGATCACCGCCGCGATGATTTACTGGGCCCTGTCGTTCATTCTGGAACGGGTACAGGCGCGAATCGAAAAACGGGTCAACCGATCCGTGGCAAGGGGTTGATGCGTGATGACTCAAACCAATACTGCTGAGCGACTGGACCTGGGCTCTGCTGCGCCGGCCAGCCCTTCGATGATTTCGATCACCGGCCTGAACAAGTGGTACGGCAACTTTCACGCCTTGCGCGATGTCGACCTGAACGTCGCCACCGGCGAAATCCTGGTGGTGTGCGGGCCGTCGGGCTCGGGCAAATCGACGATGATTCGTTGCATCAACCACCTGGAAAATTTTCAGAAAGGCCACATTCAGGTCAACGGCATCACCCTCACCAGCGAAGCGGAAAGCGTCAGCGCCGTGCGCAGTGAAATCGGCATGGTGTTCCAGAGCTTCAACCTGTTCCCGCACTTGAGCGTCATGGACAACCTGACCCTGGCCCCGCAACTGGTGCAAGGCGTGTCGGCCACCGAGGCGAAAAAACGTGCACAGGTTTACCTGGAGCGGGTGCGCATTGCCGAACACGCGCACAAATATCCGTCGCAATTGTCCGGCGGACAACAGCAGCGCGTGGCGATTGCCCGGGCGCTGTGCATGAATCCCAAAGTGATGCTGTTCGACGAACCGACCTCGGCGCTGGACCCGGAAATGGTCCACGAAGTGCTGGATGTCATGGGCGAACTGGCCACCGACGGCATGACCATGATCTGCGTGACCCATGAGATGGGGTTTGCCAGCAAAGTGGCTGACCGCGTGCTGTTCATGGACCAGGGCGAGGTTATCGAACAAGCCACCCCCGCCGAGTTTTTCAATAACCCACAGACCGAGCGCGCGCAGAAATTCCTGTCGCAGATCATCGGTCACTGAAGACCGCTTTGCCCCCATAAAACAATAACGAAACATGGAGATGGACATGGTCAGAAGTAAAAGCGTAACCACCCTCGCCGCCGCACTGTCGCTGTTGTTCGTCGGTGCCGCCAATGCCGGTGCCGTTCTGGACAAGATCCAGAGCAGCAAGACGTTGACCGTCGCCACCTCGGCGACCTGGCCACCCCAGGGGTTCATCAACGACAAGAATGAAATCGACGGCTTCGATATCGACGTATCCAAAGAGATCGCCAAGCGACTCGGCGTCGAGGCCAAGTTCATCACGCCCGACTGGGATGTGATCACCGCAGGCAAGTGGAACGGCCGCTGGGACGTGTCCGTGGGTTCGATGACCGCGACCAAGAGCCGCGCGCGGATTCTCGACTTCCCCGGGACCTATTACTACGTTCCCTACGTGTTCGCGGTGCATGACAAATCCAAAGTCACCGACCACAAGGCGCTGAATGGCAAAACCATCGGCGTTGAAGGGGGCACTACGTCCGAGGACTATTTCAGCCAGGCGCTGGCCATTGAAACCACGGACGTGCCGCCCGTCGTCTATGACGTAAAAACCGAAAAAATGAAGACCTACGCCGGTTCCGTCGGGCCGCTGGACGACCTGCGCCTGGGCGACGGTGCCCGTCTGGACGCCATCCTCACGCAACGCAGCACACTGGATGCCGCCGTCAAGAAGGGCTATCCGTTGCGGGCCGTCGACAACAACATCGCGTTCTATGAACCGCTGGCCGTCGCTACCGACAAGGGTGACCCGGAACTCAAGGCCAGGCTCGGTGAAATCATCGCCGCGATGCACAAGGACGGCACGCTGACCAAGCTGTCGGACAAGTGGTACGGCGTCGATTACTCGACCATCAAGTAATCACCCGCCCCTCCCCTGTAAGAGCGAGCCATGTGGCGAGGGGATTTATCCCCGTTGGGCTGCGGAGCGGCCCCGGCATTTCAACGTTAAAGCGCATCTACGACTGCTGCGCAGCCGAACGGGGATAAATCCCCTCGCCACACAGGCTCGCTCCCACATAGGTAAGGCAATTACCCAAGGATTGACCATGTCCTTTCCCAACACCTGGTATTCCCAAACCTCGCTGCCCCGCGCGGCCAGGTCCGAATTGAACAGCGACGAAAGCTGCGACGTCTGCATCATCGGTGCCGGCATCGCCGGGCTCACCGCCGCTCTGGAACTGACCCGACGCGGCAAACGCGTGATCCTCCTCGAAGCCCATCAGGTGGCGTGGGGCGCGTCGGGCCGCAATGGCGGCGTGGTGTCGCCGGGTTGGGCCGAAGGGTCTGGCGCGATCCGCAAAAAAGTGGGACTGGAGCAGGCTCGGACGCTGTTTCAGATGTCGGTCGAAGGTGTGGAGATTGTCCGCCGCAACATCGCCGAACTGGCGCTGGCAGGTTGTGCGCCGTCCGCCGGTACGATTCGGGTCAAGCGTTACGACGATGGCGCCGGTGTAAAAAACCACATCGAAACCATGCGACGCGACTTCGGTTATGAACTCAACTTCCTCGACACCGCCAAGGTCCGCGCGCAGGCGCACACCCTTCGCTATTTTCAGGGTGTCGAAGATCCCAACGCCATGCACTTCCACCCGCTTAACTATTGCCTGGGCCTGGCCCTGGCCATTGAAACTGCGGGAGGCAGGATTTTCGAGCAGTCAAAAATGCTCGCCTGGCAGCACGAAGGCGCCGACAAAATCGTCAGGACCGCTCATGGCAGTGTCCGCTGTCAGGACCTGATATTTTGCGCCGGCGGCTACGGCGGCCCGGAACTGCAAAAACTCAGCCGCGCCTACCTGCCGATCGCCACCTATGTGGTGCTGACCGAACACCTGGGCGACTCGATCAAAAACGTCCTCGATTCAGGCGCCGCATTCTCGGACGACCGCCGCGCTTCGGATTACTACCGCGTCGTCGAAGGCGACCGCCTGCTCTGGGGCGGACGCATCACCACCCGCAACGAACAGAATGAAAAGGCCCTGGCGGCCATGCTCAAGGCCGACATGGTGTCGGTCTATCCGCAGCTGGCGCCAGTGAACATCGAATTGGCCTGGTCTGGCCTGATGGGTTACTCGACCAACAAAATGCCCAACCTCGGGCTACTGGAACCGGGCGTCTGGGCTTGCACATCGTTTGGCGGTCACGGGCTGAACACCGGGTCAATTGGAGGCCGGGTGATCGCCGAAGCGGTGTGCGGGGAAAGTGTGCGGTATCAGTCGTTCAAACCGTATCTGCTGGACTGGAACGGTGGGCCGTTCGGGCGGGTGGCTGCCAATGCGATCTATCAATCGCTGAAGGTCATGGATTATGTTCAGGAGCGCTTTCGCGGTTGATCGCCATTTCCGCAAACCCTGTTAACCCTGTGGGAGCAGGCTAGCTGCCCCACAAGGGTTTGTGTTGACCGCATTTTTCGTGGGCAAAAAAAACCGGCCAAAGCCGGTTTTTTTTCATTTCAACGCTCTCAGAACTTGGCGTTCTGCAGGTCATCCAGATAACGCTCGGCATCCAGTGCCGCCATGCAGCCAGCACCCGCCGAGGTGATCGCCTGACGGTAAACGTGGTCAGCCACGTCACCGGCCGCGAAGATCCCTTCGACGTTGGTCGCCGTCGCATTGCCTTCACGACCGCCGTGCACCACCAGGTAGCCATCTTTCAACGTCAGCTGACCTTCGAACAGCGAGGTGTTCGGGGTGTGGCCGATGGCGATGAACACGCCGTCGACTTTCAGCTCGTCGAAGCTGCCGTCGTTGTTTTTCAGGCGAGCACCGGTCACGCCCATGTTGTCGCCCAGGACTTCGTCCAGGTTCGAGTTCAGCTTCAGGATGATCTTGCCTTCGGCAACGCGGGCATTGAGCTTGTCGATCAGGATCTTCTCGGCGCGGAAGGTTTCGCGACGGTGGATCAGGGTCACGGTGCTGGCGATGTTGGCCAGGTACAGCGCCTCTTCGACAGCGGTGTTACCGCCACCGACCACAGCCACTGGCTTGTTGCGATAGAAGAAACCGTCGCAGGTCGCGCAGGCCGAAACGCCTTTGCCCATGAACGCTTCTTCCGATGGCAGGCCCAGGTAGCGAGCGCTGGCGCCGGTGGCGATGATCAGGGCATCGCAGGTGTACGTCGCGCTGTCGCCGGTCAGGGTGTAAGGCTTGGCAGCGAAGTCCACGGCATTGATGTGATCGAAAACGATCTCGGTTTCAAAGCGCTCGGCGTGCTCTTTCATGCGTTCCATCAGCGCCGGGCCGGTCAGGCCGTGGACGTCGCCCGGCCAGTTGTCGACTTCGGTGGTGGTGGTCAGTTGACCGCCGGCTTGCATGCCGGTAATCAGCAGAGGCTTGAGGTTGGCACGGGCGGCATAGACCGCGGCGCTGTAACCGGCAGGGCCGGAACCGAGAATAATCACTCGCGAATGACGGACTTCAGACATGACCTGCTCCTGTTGACCGGCC
>LNAP01000788.1_pt1 | contig 35000 bp, 34 predicted proteins | sample 602601 | NCBI WGS metagenome assembly LNAP01 (sample SAMN02440304, study PRJNA202911) | soil metagenome | biome: Subtropical and temperate rainforests or woodlands; isolation source: soil samples (1 kg each in a 20% v/v slurry with milli Q water) were... ... | reverse complement strand
GCAGGTCGTAGAACTTGCGGCGGGCATGGGCCATGCAGCCGATTTCGGTCACGCCCTGCTCGAAGCAGGCCTTGTAGCCGGCGAAGTCGTCGCAGACCAACTGGCCTTTCCAGTCGCCCAGGAAGGTGCGGGCATGCTCGCCGGCACGGCTGGGGCTGAAATCGTAGACCGCCGCACGCAGATCAGCGAACGGGCTGGGTACGTAGGCCCAGACATAGGCGCGCTGGGTCTTTTTCATCCCCGGAGCCAGCATCTGCACCGGGGTTTCGTCGGCATGGACGATGCTCTGTTTCAGCACGACATCCCGCAGCGCATCGACCAGCGGTTGCAGCTGCACGCCGCAGCTGCCGACCCATTGCGCCAGGGTCGAGCGCGGAATGGCCAGGCCGGCGCGGCCGAAGATCTTTTCCTGACGGTACAGCGGCAGATGGTCGGCGTACTTGGCCACCATGACCTGGGCCAGCAGGCCGGCGGTTGGGATGCCCTTGTCGATCACCTGGGCCGGAACCGGCGCCTGGATCAGCGTTTCGCACTGCGCACAGACCCATTTGCCGCGGATATGCCGCTCCACCGTGAAGACGCCCGGAGTGTAGTCGAGCTTTTCGCTGACATCCTCGCCGATGCGCTTGAGCTGGCAGCCGCAGGCGCATTGCGTGTTGTCCGGCTCGTGATGGACCAGGGTGCGCGGAAACTGCGGTGGCAGGGTGGTGCGCTTGGGCTGCTGGCGTGGCTCGGCCGCCACCGGTGCGGGACTCAGCGCCTTGAGCTCGGCCTCGATGGCCGCGATGTCGGTATCGAGCAGGTCGTCCAGCAAGCTGATCTGGTCAGGGCTGAGCTGCTCGCTGCGCCGGGCAAACTTGTGGCGTTTGAGGATGGCAATCTCGTGAGCCAGCTGCTCGTTGCGCGTCTTGTGATACCGGACTTGCTGATCGAGGCTGGAGACCTGCTGGTCGAGGCTTGCGACACGCTCTGTCAACTGCGCCGCCAGTGCGCGCAGTTGCTCGGGAGTGAGGTGGTCGAAAGCAGAAGGAGCCATAGCCGTGATTGTGCCGGCCTCGACGGCGCCCGACGATAGGTCGTTCGGTCAATTGCGCACCGCAGGACTCACTACAGCAGACGGATTTTGGCTCCGGCACCGACCCGCTGCCACGGCAGTCCGACCACCAGCGCCTGAAGTTGCTCGGGATTCAACTCCATCTGCCTGCCTTGCCAGTTGCCGGGCCAGACAAAACGGCCCTGATTCAGCCTGCGCGAGGCCAGCCAGACGCCGAAGCCGTCATGCACCAGCACTTTCATGCGGTTGGCTCGCTTGTTGGCGAACAGATACGCGCAGTGCGGCTGCGCCGCACCGAAGACCGCCACCACCCTGGCCAGCGCCGTTTCCGTTCCGGCACGCATGTCCAGAGGCTCGGTGGCCAGCCAGATGCGATCAATGCGGATCATTGCAGGAACTCACGCATGAACCGGGCACAGCCTTCGGCATCTGCCGCCGGCCAGTGCACAGTCAAGGTCGTGCGGCGATGGGGAATCTCGATGCGGATCTCTGCCCGGCTGGAAATCACGGTTTGAGCGGGCGACTCCAGCGTCACCGGGAGAAATGCGGGCAGTGTTTCGGTCGACGGGTGGCAGGCCGCTGCCAGTCTTCGCCATCGATGAACCACATTGGTGTTGATGCCGTGGCTCAGGGCCACGCTGGCAATCGAGTTGCCAGGCAGGCTGCACTCCTGCACGACTTGCGCCTTGAAGGCCTTGGAATAAGAACGACGCTGCATGATTTCCCGCTTGAGAGCCTTGAGATGGTGTCCACGATAAATAGGTGGACACCATCTCTTAGCTTGGCGGGCTCAATCCAGACGGGATGCCCGGACGGTTACGGTGGAAGGGCATCTGCTGGGCCTAGCCGCGCGCGATCAGCGCGGCCACGGTGACCAGGTTGCGGTCACCATCCAGCGCTTGGGTGACCTTGAAGGTGTGTAGGTCTGTGGCTCAGCTATGCGGCTGTACTGCGGCAGGCCTCAATCGCCTGAGCGATTTGCGCAACTGTATTGCGCCGGATCGGGTGTCCGCTCGCCCGCTGGCGGAAATGCCCTGCCTGCTCGAGGACGCGATCGATGATCGCGCTGGCTTCGGCAGGCTCAACTCCACCCTGGTTGGCGAGGGTGAGCAGGTGGGTTCGGGTGATGCTGCGCCCTTCACCGCAGATGTCGGTCTGGTGTTCGCCGCCCGGCCCCTGGCTGAAGGTCAGATCGTAGGCTGGTGCTAGCCGCCAGCGGCGGTCGCTGCCCAGCCGGTAGGCAAAGTTCTTGGCGTGGTCATCGCGGTTGTGAAACACCACGTTGAATACCGCATGGGCGAAGGCCTTTTCCACTTCGCGCTGATCCCTCGTCATCAGCCGGGTAGCTCGCAGGAAAGTGGTGTAGTCCACCGAGGGCAGTCGGAAGTCGGCGTGCAACAGGCCGGCCAGGCTGTGCACCGGCACCCGCAGTTCGCCCTCGCGGTCGAAGCGGGCTATGCCGAAACCGGCCAGCTTGGGGGACAGATCGAAGTAGGTGGTTGCTGTCATGATCAGCCCGCAGGCACGGGCCATCTCCGCGTACAGATGTTCGATGGCGCATACCTCCTTGTGCTCGCCCTGGGCCTGGAACTTCACCAGCCAGGGTTCGCCGGGCGCATCGGGCAGGGTGCTGACCTGCTGCGCCAGTGGATCGTATTGCACCAGCGCCTTGGGTCTGGCGCCCTGTGGTGATCCACCAGTGAGCACCAGTTCCATCAGGATGGCGGACTCCTCACCGGCGAGTACCTGCTGCGACTCCTGCGCCAGTGCCAGCAGGTGCAGATCTGTTTCCGGGAGTTGCGTGTCTGCGGCGGGCACGAAGCTCAGCGCTCCCAGCGCTCGATCGCCGATGAAGGCCAGGCGGTCGAGCGGGCTGGGGCTGATGCCCTGCTTGCGGAACAATCGATCCATCAGCAGCAGCCCCCAGCCATCGGGGAGGGCGTCCGCCACGAGTCCCGGTAGCCGATGCTGGTAGGCAGGAAAGCCGCTGTATGCTGGCGCGCGCAATTTAAGGTGACGGGGCGACAATTCCAGTTTATGCGCCAGTGCCTCGGGGGAGTATTCGAAGAGCAGACTGGTACCGTTGTCAGCCAGGGTGCCCAGTCGCCAGTCTTCGCCCCAGCCGCAGTAATGCACATCCAGTTTTTTCATTACCGCTTTCTCCGCGGAGCCCGCACCCGTTGCACCTGCTGTGCCTGTGCGGCCTGTTCCATCTGGGAAATGGATTGGCTGGGCAGGATGAACAGCGCTTGCAGTTCATCGGTCAGCCCGAGAGCCTGAACCACGCGCACCACTGTTTCCAGCGAGGAAGCACCGTTGCTTTCCAGCTTCTTGATGGTGCCGGGAGCGACACCTGCCATGGCAGCAAGCTCTTGCTGCGTAAGCTCCTGAGCTAGCCGCTGGATGCGCAGGCGCTGCCCCAGCTCATGCAGGATTTCGCTCCGACCTGCGAATGAAAAGTCCACTATATTGACCCTTGCAAGGTTAATATCCTTTTAAAGGATATCATTGTGGCTCTAATGTGTCGGGTGGCGGAGGTCGCCTGCCATTGATATAGCCCCGCACGGCAGCAGGAGGCACGATGAGATGTGGCGCTCCCCCTGGATAGACACGAGAAGAAGCAGTTCGCCTGGCTCCGGTCAGTTGAGGGCGTCTTTCAGGCCCTTGCCCGGCTTGAACCCCGGGACCTTGGCGGCGGCGATCTGCACAGCTGCACCGGTCTGCGGATTGCGCCCCTCACGCGCGGCACGTTGCTTCACCTCGAAAGTGCCGAAGCCAACCAGGGTGACATTCTCCCCCTTCTGCAGCGTACTGGTGACGGCTGCGGTGAAGGCGTCTAGAACTGCGGTGGCGGTCGTTTTCGGCAGGTCGGCGGATGCGGCAATTGCAGCGATCAGTTCAGCTTTGTTCATGCTTCGATCCAGATTGGAATTGTGTGGTTCATGAGAATAAACAGTGAGGGCAGCCGCAGGCTCGGACTCATCCGACTGCGGCGACGTCATCAGGCCTGTAGCCAGCTCTCCACCACCGCTGCACCGAACTCCTTCCTCCAGGCCTTGAGTAGGGCGTGATTCGCGCTCTTGGTCTCGACGCGCTTGCCGGTGACCGGTTGCACGTAGACCTTCACCTGACGGGCACGGCGCTGCTTCACGGCAGCCTGGGCAACCGGCTCAAGCTCGACCGTCGGCGGGTTGAGGATGGCGACCACCTTCGCCAGATCCATGCCGTGCTCACCCATCAGCGCCTTCAGCTTGTCTTCGAACTCCATCTCGCGCTGGAGGCCACAGTCGCCCTGGAGCTTCTCCAGCAGGGCCAGCTGTTCTTTGAGGGCCTGCTCCGCGCGGCGAAATTCGGCAAGTTTGGACATGTCATCTCCTTTGGTTTGGTAACGGAATCAAATCGGATACGGCCGTCTAATTGCCGGCGCGCAGGTATTCATAAAGGGTTGCCCGACTGATGCCGAACTCGCGGGCCAGGGCGGCTTTCGGCTCGTGCGCATTGATGCGTCAGTGCAGCTCCAGGTATCGCTCAAGGTTTTTTCCGGCCACGGTAGTCACATCCCCTCTCAACTTGCTTCAGCTTTGACAGTTCGACAGCTCGTTTGCCGCTGCTTTGGCTCCTTCCAGATCAAGATGCATCGTGGCAAACGACTTCATCAGAAGATCAGCTGGAAGTGCCCAGTCCCACTTCTCGCGAACCATATTCCGTACGTCGCGCAAGACCATCGCGGCCTGAACATCTTCCCATCCCGAGATCTCCTGCAGTTTACCTGCTAGCGATGCACGACTCCCGTCGACCTCAATCACCAAGCCAGTGTTTTCACTGGGTAGTCCGGTATATGTGAGCAGGATGGCCAGAGCATCGTTTACCCAATCTCCCTGCCAAGTGAAAAGGCAGGTCTTGCCTCCGCTTTCAGTCATACTCGAATGGGTCAATCCGAGGTCCGAAAAGGTGCTGCGCGCCTGAGCCAGAAGCTCCTGTGCAGTGGTATCGAGATAGGGGTAGGCATCTGTCTCCAGCAAAACCGTCTTCATCTCTTGCCTGACCCGATCATGTACACGAGCACCAAGCCCGTCGAAGGACGGAGGCGCACCACCAGGGTCGGGCCTCACGACGATGACCTTAGCCTCGGTATCCACATCTGTGACTCGCCAGCGGCGACCGGCAAAGATGACTCGCTGATCGATGGTCAGCGGCCTGGAGACCGGCAGCGCCCCGAGTGGTTTGCCATCGCAAACCAGGCGGAACTCCTCATTGCTAACGAATGCGCTGTAGAAGTCGTAGTGGTTTATAAGTCGCTCTCCCAGCACGCCGGGCAACAGGAGGCCCGAAGCTTCCTGGGTAATCAAATCGCGGTCACCGAGGGCGCGAAGCAGACTCAGGAAGTTGCTCTGCTCAACGCCGGTGAACAAACCGCTGCGAATCAGTGTGTTCCAAAGGTCTGCCGCTGTTGCACCGCCCTGCTGGGCGATCACCGAGAGGCATTGCTGTACCAGCGTCGACAGATGTAACCCTTGGACTCGAGGCGGCTCGAACCAGCCCTGCATCAACAGCCTGATCATGGCGATGCTTTGCACCAAGCCTTGGCGGAGCCGATCCGACAGTGGAGAGTCATCGTCCAGCTGGCGCTCCTTGCAGTAGCTTCGGAGAATGGCTGCTTCGCCCTGGCGGCGCCCGGATCGGCCCAAGCGCTGGCGCAGGCTGGCGACCGAAGGTGGTGGCCCGATCTGCGCTACCGTCTTGATGCTGCCGATGTCCACCCCCAACTCCAACGTCGTGGTGCAGATCGCGGTGGCGGGTCGGTCGCCAGCTTTCAGTGCTTTCTCGGTCTCCTCGCGAATGTCCTTCGCCAAACTCCCGTGGTGCGGCCAGAACTCGTTCGGTAGGCCATCCTGCTCGCAACGTCGCCGCAGGTTGTCTGCGAACCACTCCACTTGGGCTCGGCTGTTGGGGAAGATCAGGTTGTTGCTGCCCCGCAGCACCTGAAAGAGGTGTTCTGCAATGGCATGGTCGGCGGAAAACACCTCTTCGCCCTCAGATGGCGCCGAGATGGCCTCTCGAGACTCCGCATACCCCCTGATCTGGACCTTCAATACCTGTCCCACCCCCTTCGACTCGATCACCGAGACGTGATGGGGGGCATTGGGACGCAGGAAGGCCGCAGCCAGCGTCATGTCTCCCAGTGTGGCGGAAAGACCGACCCTGGGCAGGGGCCTATCAATGATCGCTTCCACACGATGCATGAGGGACTGCAGTTGCTTGCCTCGCTCGCTGCCGATGAAGGCATGTAGCTCATCCACCACCAGGTAGCGCAGGTTCGCGAACAATCCCGCGAGGCTGGTTCCTCTGTTCACGAACAAAGCCTCGAGCGATTCCGGTGTGATCAATAGAATGCCTTCCGGGGACTTGAGGAAACGGTGTTTGCGACTCGAGGAGATATCCCCGTGCCAGGCAATAACAGGAAGTTCAAGCTCATCACAAAGCCTGGTCAGGCGATCCCACTGGTCGTTGATCAGTGCCTTAAGGGGGCTGATGTACAGCACCGCTCCCGGTGAGTCCTGATGCTGCAGGAGACGCGTGAGGATGGGCAGGAAAGCGGCTTCGGTTTTCCCAGCAGCCGTCGCGGCCGCGATGATGACATCCTGGTCTGCCCCCAGGAGCGCCGGGATGGCCCGTTCCTGGGCGTCCCGCAGGGAGGTCCAGCCCTCGGACCAGACCCAACGCTGGATTCTTGGCTCGAGTAATGCGAACCCTGCGGACTCAGAGTTGGAAGGTGGCAAGCTCATCGTCAACATTCACCTGTGTATCGGACTCACCACCTCGATCCAACGTAATCTCTACAGCGCCCAGCAGGCTTCGCCAGTCGGCCCCTGGGTTCTGCTCCAGCACTGCCAGCAGATTGATGAATGCGGTGATGGTAGTCCGCGGGGTGCGGAAATAGGCCTCACCCAACCGTTGATTGCAGTGGGCCATGAACAGCGGCAATGCCTCGTCGGGCAGCAGATACCGTTCGCTCTCTCCTGCAGCGTAGACATGGCGCAGCTTCTGCAGCAGCACGTAGAAGTCCTCGGGCGTCAGGCTGGAGAGGCGGATGACAGGCCCGGAGAGATCCACCAGCCCAGATTTGGCGAAGTTATTTTCCGCCAGGCGCGACTGCAAGGCTGGATAGCTGTAGAGGCCACGGCGGGTGTCCAGGAGGAACTCGGGGGTACCGCCCAGCACGAAACCAAGCCCCTCTGCGGAACCCTGCAGGGAGTCGTTGAGGATGCGCAGGATCTGCTCGTAGTTAGCGTTGCGAGCCTGGGTGTTGGATAGCTTGTACAGGTTGACCAGTTCGTCGAGACACACCATCAAGCCGCCGAAACCCGCCAGCCGAACGAACCGGGCGAGAAGCTTGAGCTGATCGTAGACGGAAGCATCGTCGACAATGGTTCGCACACCCAGCGCGGCACGGGCATCGGTCTTGGTGGTGAACTCTCCACGCAACCAGCGAATCGCATCGGCCTTGAGTTGCTCGTTGCCCTCTTCGAAGCCTTTGCAGTAGGCAGCGATCACGTCGGCGAAATCGTAGCCGTTGACCATCTCGGTCAGTTGGGTGAGATGCTCACGAATCACGGCCTCGCTGTCTTTGCCGGACGCCTTGGCCTCGGTCTTAGCCTGAGCGATGAACTTCTCGACGAGCCCCTGCAAAGCGCCGCCGTCAGGCTTGGTCCGGGTGGACATGTTCTTGGCCAGCTCGGCATACAGTGAACGCGCTTGGCCACCGGTGGCATGCAGACGGCGATCCGGGTTCAGGTCCGCATGCATGGTGACGAGCTTGCGCTCCATTGCGATGGAGCGCACCAGGTTGAGGAAGAACGTCTTACCCGCGCCATACTCACCGATCACCACTCGAAACGCGGAGCCACTTCCCGCCAGGCGCTCCACGTCACGGATGAGTGCTTCCAGCTCACCGACTCGCCCGACCTGGATGAGATGCTGACCAGCGCGAGGAACGACGCCGGCGCGCAGGGACTGAATGACCGCGTCGCGATCCTTGGCTCTGATGCTGCTCATAGCGATAGCCTTTCCATGATGTCAGGGTTGATTTCGAAGGGGTCCTCCCCCTCGGTGACTGGCATATCGAAACTCTCGAAGGCCATGTCGTTGATCTGCTCCAATGCTCCGTCGAGCATGAGTTCCATGTCGCTGGCCACCGCTTCCAGCTCGTCTCGTGCCCACTCGGTACGGGAAACGAGTATGCGCAGGAACGCCGAGTGATCGGGGTCCAATCCGCAGATGCTGACGGTGTCCTCGATGGCCTCCTCAACTGCAGTCTCCTCCGGCTCAGCAGGGTGTTCGTCAACGAAAACCTGTGCCAACAGCGCCGATACCTGTTCAGTTTCACGCTGCAGTTGGGCAATGCGCTCGTGGTCCAAAGCGAAGCCGCCAGCGGGCTTGGATTGAGGTGTTCCAGGCGCAGAAGGCGTCGACTGCGATGAGCCGACAGGACTACCACTGGCCGCCACATGCAGGTCGCTGTACAGCGATTGCGAATCCAGCTGCAGGGCCTTGTAGACGCGCTCGAGCAACTTCACTTCCGCAGGGGTGACCTCGCCGTCGACCTGCGCCAAGTGGGCAAGGAGCGCCGCCACTGCTCTTCTGGCCGACTCGGCCAGAGGCTCCAGTTTCTTCTTCAGGCTTTGAAGGGTTGGAGGCTGGTTCAGCTGCAAACGCAGGTGGGCTTTTAGACGCTTGCGATGCGCACCGCTCAGGTGATTCCATGAGTCGACATGCTGGGACAACAGCATGATCTCCTTCGGCGAAGTGTCGCCATCGGCAGCCGCCACGGCGCAAGCGAGGTCCAAGGTGACAGAGGCGGCGCTGTACGCTGGCGAAGCACGCAGGTCACCATCTTCGGCCTGGGTCGCGAAGAGCGCCACGAGGTCCTCGGGCTTGGGCGTTCTGCTGCCCGCCAGTACATCCGGCTCAATGCCGATGTGCAACGACTCCAGGGCCCGGGCGAGTGTCAGAACCTTGTCTCGGGACAAGGTGCCTGCACTCTGCAGCCGCTCCGCAAGCTCGCCGAAGCTCATGACCACCATGCCGTCGCCGATGCGCTGCTTCAGCTCGTCAAGTTCTGCTCGAGCACTCGCTGGCCACAGACCGATGGGCAGTTGCAGGAGGCCTTCCAGTGCATCTGGAGCGCCGGGGTTTCGGCCGAGATAACGGCTGTAAGGCTCCAACTGCGCCGTGCACTCGTCAACCAGTTGCTGCAGCTTCTTCCGCGCCGCGGAGGTGGCAGTGACATCAGGAATTCCGGACAAGCCATCCAACTCTTGGGGAGGCAGCCCCGCAGAGGCGGTGTTGTACTGGAGCTTCAGCCGGGTCTTGTTCTGCGGGAGCACTATCCCAGCGCCATGGCGCTCCTCGTAGCGCACTCGGAACAGGCGGGCAAATGCATCCTCACAACGAGTCACGGGTGTCCGCTTGCCGATGCTGTGATCGGACAGGACCCAAGCCAGTGCCCAGTCAGCAGGCATCGGTTGCTTATCGACAGCTAACTGTCCCAGACCGATGCGCAGTTCTATGGGCATTTCGTAGCCGTAAGACAGCGGTGCTGGCGGCGCCTCCAGGTAGCGCCGGGCGGACACTGTGCTCTGACGAAGGAAGTCTACGAAGCGGCTCGCATAGTTGATGAAGGAATGGTTATCGCCGTAAATCGAGAGCAACCTCTCGACTTCTGCAATGATGCTGGGAGTCTCGGCGGCAGCTGCGCGATCCTTCTTCGCGTCGACGAATACCCGGCGCTCCAGGCCATAGAAGAACAGGAACACGTAACCGATGTTGGCATGCGGGGCTTTACGACCACTGGACAGCCACTGCAGGTAGGCACGCCGTGCTTCAGGGGTGATGGTGTCGTAGCTCGGCCAATAGGATGTCAGGCGCTCGGCGATATCCACGATGCCTCGCGCGACCTTCAGCTTGGGATTGATCAGAGAGGGCTCTGATGAGCCGTAGCGGCTGTTTCGATCCTCACCGACGTAGATCATGCCATCAGAGATTTTCTCGCCGGCGATCTCGATGGAGTCACCGGCAGATAGCCAACGCACTTGTGCACCAACCAAATCAGCAGGCGCACTGGGAATTCGATGGGAGGGCTGCTCCACCACCTCGAGCGTCACGGTGAACAGTTCGGAGCTCTCTGGCCTTGCTGTTGGAGTCTGGAGCGAAGCTGTTTTTTGTGCGCTAGGGGTCGAGGCAGCCTCCAGCGGTACGGCTGTATTCGAAGAAAACGTCAAACCACCGTGCACAACTGCATCGGTAGCACTTGGGTAGGTTGCCTGCAGAGAAGACTGCCGCTTGGTCGGGGGAGAAGGCACAGCCGGCTCTTTGTTGGAGGCCTTTACGATCAGCCACATACCCACACCAACGATGGCGGCCCCGCCCAGGAAAATCCATACCTCCTTGGGAACGGAAGCGAGCAGGCCTAGCACAATGGCCCCGAGGACCAATGCAACGGATACATTGGGTTTGCTGCTGCTTCTACGCTTCCTTGCCATTTCTACTGCGCTCTCTCGTCAATACAGGCCGACGGCCAGTATCGAAGATTCAAGCGCACCAGCCAACTCCCCCGGAGGCGGACGCACCAATTCAGCCACCACTACACCAGTGATCGATCATCAAAGAGGTAAAGGCCGCTCGACAATCACCCGCTTCATGATCAGGGTCGAGGTCAATCGCTGAACATTGGGCAGCACCGACAATCGCTCGTCGTACAGCTGCTGGAACGCCGGCAGATCCCGGGTGATAACGTGTAGGAGATAGGCGGGATCGCCGAACAGGCGTTGCGCCTCGATGACTTGCGGAATGTCCTGCACCGCAGCCTCGAACTCGCCAACGGCACGGTTGGTGCCTTCGCGCATGCTCACGAACACCAGGGCCGAGAAATTCAGCCCCACCTCCTCTGGCGCCAAGTGCGCGCGATAGCCCTGGATCACTCGCGCCTCCTCAGACGATGGCAGGGCGAGCTAGCCCAACCCGCTCGGCCAGCTCCGTCACCGATAGGCGCCCGTCAGCCTGAGGTACGGCAAGCATCTTTCAATCGGTCTTGTCGATTTGGCAGGAATCACCCATCCCAGGCATCATCCTGAAATGTTTGCAAGAAAATTCTATCAGGATCTCTCTATCCTTCCCTTATTCTAATAAATTTAGGCAACCCTCATTCTACCAGCGGGTTGCCTCCTGATGTCCTGGGAAAGGGCCAATGCAGTTGCCCGTAACCCATTCACTGGCCAGAGTACCTGGAGGCCAGAGACCGCAGCTCGCGCCTGCTCGGGCACCTCCGCGCCGTCGAGAAGACGCTCAATACGCTTGTAGCTGCACGATGAATTCATCTCTGCGGGTTTGGCAGCGTCAATGCGTTGAGGCAGCACTAGAGCACTACACCTCCTCGGCTCACTTCTTCTGCCAGGCGACGCCAGCTGCTGGCAAGACACGCATGTCGGCAGAGCTGGCCCGGTGCCTACTTGAGCAAGGCAAGATCGATCTGGTGCTATGTTTCGCGCCGTCGTGCCAGGTCGTTGACGGCTTTCGCTCGACCTTCTCGGCGGTGCTTGGCAGGCGCTTGGACTGTTTGATTGGCGCTGTTGGTGCCGCCTACACCTATCAAGCCATGGAGTATCGGGAAGAGGCGTTCTGGCAGCTTTTCGACGACTACCGCGTATTTGCCGTCTTCGACGAGATCCACCACTGTGCCGGCCATGATCCGCTCCTGAGCAACGCATGGGGTCAGCAGATTCTGCAGCGGATACAGGATCGGGCCACTTTCACACTGGCGCTGTCCGGCACGCCATGGCGCTCCGACGACCGTGCCATTGTCTTGGCGCATTACTCATCGCCCGAGGGGCACCTGATCTGTGACTATCGCTATGGTCTGAAGGAAGCCATCGCTGACGGGGTGTGCCGCTCGCCCCGCATCGTCCTCCTGGACAACCAGAAGGTGAAGCTCACGGAAGAGCTGGAGACCGAGAGCACCGTCAGGCTGTTTCCCAGCATTGCCAAGCTATTGGGGGAGTCCCCTGTCACCTACGAAGACCTGCTGCACCATGACGAGGTGATCGATCAACTGCTCGGTCTAGGATGCGAAAAGCTGGATGAACTTCGCCGGATCAAGCCGGATGCGGCTGGCCTGGTAGTCGCATCCGATGTCGAGCACGCCCAGCAGGTCGCTCTGGCGCTGGAGGCCAGAGGGGAAGGATGCCGCGTCGTGACCAACAAAACCCCGGATGCCCAGCAGGTGATCAATGCATTCAGGCACAGCGACTGCCGCTGAATTGTCGCCGTGGGGATGATCAGCGAAGGCACGGACATTCCCCGCCTGCAGGTGTGCTGCTACCTCAGCCGCATCCGTACCGAGCTTCACTACCGGCAAGTGCTGGGGCGGGTGCTGAGGCGCATGGGTGAGCTTGATGACCAGGCCTGGCTGCTCATGCCGGCAGAGCCAACCCTCAAACGATTTGCGGAGCGCATTGCTGACGACCTGCCGGAAGATCTAGCCATACTGAGCCAGGTCCAGATGCCTGCTGCAGAATATGGCTCGATGGCTGGCGGGAAGGCTGCGACCAATGATACCGACGGCAGCAGCGATGACGAGTGTGGGCGAGCCTCCGGCAAAGGTTCTGGTAATGCCTATTCGCTTAGCGATTTTGCACCTGAGGCAACCTGTCAGCTGAGCTTTTCGCATTACTACCGACAGCAGTTGCTGGCTTGTTTTTGAAAGCAGGCCTCTGCCGACTGTTCGAGATGGACTGGGATATTCCGCGAGCGGCCAGCGTATCTGGCCATCGGGACTGGAATTCGCTGCGTCGTTACACGCACTTGCACGGCCGGGGTGACCATCAGGGGTGGCCTTGGTTGGAGATAATCATCGCAGCGCCCGTGGTGCTCGGTGCTCGGGATGCTACGGAAGGGGCCTGACGGCCCCTTACTCAGCAGATCTTGTGCGTCGTCCGGCCGTTGAGCTGATCGCCCTCGATGAGGGCCTTCTGGCGCTGGCTATTGCATGCCTTGAGCCGTTGGGAGGAAGGTCAGGTGACACCAGGTCAAGGCAAGGTGTCACCTGCAGTCAGGGATTATTCTTGCTTGTTGCCCGAGCGCATGCTCAGGATCCACTGAACCAACTGATTGGCTTCGTCATCGCTGACGTCGACGCGAGCACCTGCCAATGGCATGGGAGCAGAGCCCCAATGGCCTACGCCGCCATTACGAACCTTGCTGACCAGCATTTCAGTAGTCTCTGTCGTATTCGGGTACTTCTGCGCGATGTTCACGAAAGATGGGGCTTTACTCATATCACGGTCGATCGCATGGCAGCTCAAACACTGTTTTTCTTCGGCCAGCCGCATCACGTCCGCGGATACACTTAGAGATACAGTCGAAACTGCGCCCAGCATGAAAATCATTCGGCTCACTTTTTTCACATGCGTATCCTCATTTGTTGTTTTTCTTCAACTGCGCTTCACAAGCTGCAATTGCAGCCTTTGGAATGTGGCAGCGTCACTCCAACATTGTCAGTCGCGATTGGCGTTTTCCCATGCCTTTAGATCGAAGCCCTCGGCAGCTGCCTCGGCAGCGGTGAGCTTGGGCGGACGGGAGAGAATCTTGCGTGCGGCCATGTGATCGCCCATGCGGTTGCAAGACTCCACCGCGATCAGTTGGTCTTCACGGAAGCACAGCACCGACAGCTCCGAACTTTCCAACGAGCCTAGGGTTACCGTGCTGTCATAGCCGGTAGACAGTCCAGCGATCTGCAATTTGAGGTTGCCCTGGTCGGTCCAGAACCACGGCAAGGCGCTGTAGGGTGCCGGTTTGCCCATTAGCCGCGCAGCCACACAGCGAGCCTGGTCGACGGCGTTCTGTACTGACTCGAGGCGAATGAGCTTTTCGTCGTTCTGCAGGCAGGGAAAGCAGGCGACATCGCCGAGGGCGGAAATCTTCGGGTCGGAAGTCAGGAGGTTGGCATCCACCCGAATGCCATTCTCGATATGCAGGCCCGCTTCTGAGGCCAAATGCACGTTGGGAATAACGCCGATTCCGAAGACGATCAGGTCGGCCGGTAGCCTGCGGCCATCTGAGGTTTCCACGCTGCTGACTTTGCCATTGTCACCGTCGATACGGGTTAGGCCCTGGCGAAAATCGAAGGTCACTCCCCACCCTTCGTGGGACTTGCGAAACAGTTGGGACATCTCGGTGGAGACCGCCCTTGCCATCGGTCGGTCTCCAAGCTCCAGAACATGCACACTGGCTCCCAGTGCAGCAGCTACAGCAGCGAATTCCAAGCCGATGAAACCGGCGCCGACCACTACTACGTTGCGCGCTATCTTCGCCAGCGGTGCGAGGGCGTCGGCATCCTGCTTGGTCTTGATGCCGAACACGCCTTCTAGGTCCGCCCCCGGAACGGGCAACGGGCGGTTGTGCGCGCCGGTGGCGAGAACTAGGTGGTCGTAGCCGATTGCTTTGCCCGAGGCGAGCAGAACACGGCAGTTCTGCCGGTCAATGGCGGTAGCCTGATCATGCAGCAGATCTATACGCTGGGTGGCGAAGAACTCGGCGGGACGGAACAACAGGTTGGTCGCGTTGATTTTGCCGAGCAGATAGGCTTTTGACAGCGGTGGTCGCTGGTAAGGCAAGCCGGGCTCGTCGCCGACCAAGGTGATGCTTCCCTCATACCCCTCCTGGCGGAGCGAGGATGCGACCTGAAAGCCAGCTTGGCCTGCACCGATGATAACTACCGAGGCGAGTGACATGGAACCTCCTTCCGATGATGCTGTGCGACGGTCAGAACTGCGATGAAGGGAGGCGCAGGATCATGCCGTCGAGCGCCTCGGTGATCACCAACTGGCAAGTCAGTCGGCTGTTGTCACTGCGTTCGAAGGCGTACTCGAGCATGTCCGCTTCCGTACTTTCTGGTACGGGTATGCGGGCGAGCCACTCTTCGTCGACATACGCGTGGCAGGTGGCGCAACTGCAAGCGCCTCCGCAATCCGCCGGAATTCCTGGGACTGAAGCGAACGTGGCGGCTTGCATCACCGATTGGCCGACTTCCCCGGTAACCTTGTGCTCGGTGCCGTTGTGCTCGATGAAGGTCAGTGTTGGCATGGTTATCTCCTCGGATGTTGGGGGGGGGTTAGGACTTGGCCGCGATCGGCGCAAAGCCGAAGCGTGGTACCCGCCCCAGGGTCAGCAGTAGCAGAGGGCCGATCAGGCTGCAGGCGAGCGAATAGATCAACAGCGCCGAATAAGAGCCTGTGCGGCTGAGCAGAAAGGCGAACAGCAAGGGGGCGAGCGCCGAGGCTACGGTGTTCAAGCCCTGATGTACGCCGAACAGGCGTCCATACTCGCGCAGGCCGAAATAGCGTGCGACCAGAAAGGCGGCGATATCGAACTCAGCGCCTGCGCCAAAGCCGACCAGAATTGCAGCCAGCAGTAGCGGGGTGAACTCGACAGTGCCACTGAGATAGATCAGGCAGCCGGCCGCCGGCAATGCCAGGCTGAATGCGGATACAGCCGGAGGCCATACGCGGTCGAGCAGGTAACCGATGATCATACGGCCGAAGATCAGTGAAATGCCGAAGCCGCTGAAGATCAGGTTGGCGTCGGAAGCAGACAGCCCCATGGCCTGCAGCATTGGCACGGTGTTAGTCACCATGCCGACTATCGAGGAGATCACGAGGCCCAGTGCGATGTTGCAGGTCCAGAACTTCGGAGAGCTCATGCCCTGGCGAAAGCTCAGTCCTGGAAGGCTCTGCAACGCACTGCAGTCGTCCGACTTCTGCTCGTCGCGAGTGTCAAGCATCTTGAACCACAGCAGGGTCAGTGGCAGCAGGATCAGTAGGTTGAGCAGGGCCAGGATGACGAATGCGGCACGCCAGTCCCACTGCTCAATGCCCCAGGACATCAGTCGTGGAATGGTCGCAGCGGTCAGCCCGGTACCAGACAGGCCAATTGCAAGGGCCAGTCCCCGGTTACGGTCGTACCAGAGGCTGAGCAACTGGGTCCAGGTCACAGCCAGAGCCCCCATGCCTATCAGTGGAAGAACGGCGAAGGCGAGGTATAACGACCAGATTGAGCTCTGTAATTGCGTGGTGGCTAGGTAGCCTAGGGACAGCAGGATCAGTGAGGTCACGGTGACGCGCTTCATGCCGTAACGCAGGTTGAACCACCCGACCAATTGCAGGGAGACCACTGCGCCACCGAAGAGAAAGGTGATGGAGGCCTGCAGTGCGCTCTTGCTCCATCCGAAGGACTGCTCCAGCGGAACGACTAACGTGCCGAAGCCATAGAGCAGAGCCGCGTTGATACTGATGGCTACTCCGACGACCGACAGCAGGAGCACTTTCCAGCCTTGGCGGAATTCGCTGAAGTCGATCGCCACTTCACTTTTGGCGGTGGGCATGGTCAGGCGTCCTTATTGGTTTTGTAGGGCCACGCACTGCTGTGGATCGCGTTTAGAGGCGGATCCTAGCCATTAATAATTCTACATAAAGAATCAAATGCTGACCTGAGAATATTGTGAAGCGGTCAGCCTGTCTAGTCAGTCGTATAGCAATTCAAACCGGCAGGGCTCTCCAGGGCTATGGCTTCTCAACGCGAGCTTTCCAGCGACGGGAGTCGTGCCGTCAGTCGACTCCCTTGCGAAGCCTGACGGCGACCATCGTGAGCAGTGCGGATCACCTTGGTGCTGTCATGGCTGGCGATGGGCTGTCCCGTCCGCATGAGAGGTTCGGCCTGATGGGCTAGTAGACATAATGTACGAAAATGCCTACATCCAGTCCAGACTATGCCATTGGCTCTGTGTTGTTAAGGTTTGGGTGGTCGTTGGTTGACGGTCGCTTTTTTCTTATCTATATGATTAATAAGGCATTTCTTGGTTTTCAATGGTTTTTTTGAAAAATATTTACAAATCATCGTAATGTGTTCATTATCTCTGTGCTTGTCTTGATTTTGGAGAACAAAAATGAGTACAGAGAAAGCGCGGTTGGAAGTCGTCGTGGATCGTAGTCGTTGCTGTGGTTACGGCCTTTGCGCGGCTATTTGCCCCAGCATTTATAAACTGGACGCCGACGGTCTGGTCTATCTGGAGGGGAAGGTCGTTCCCCCGGAGCTTGAGGAGGAGGCTCGCGAGGGTGCTGCGGCCTGTCCGGCAGAGGCGATCTGGTTCGAAGAGATCAAGCCTGAAGGCGATTGATCTGACTGACTTCGCACAGCGCAGAAGACCAACAAGAATCGGGGAAGGGTGCGATGACCGGGCGTTTGCAAGGCAAGGTGGCGCTGATTACGGGGACCGGTGGTGGGCAGGGCAGGGCTGCAGCGCTGCGTTTCGCTCGCGAGGGTGCCATTGTCGTGGGCTGCGACTTCAATGCGGCAGCGCATGAGGAAACAGCAGCGCTGTTGCAGGCGGAGGGGCTGCGACTGTACGGCTATGCCCCTGTGGATCTGGGAGACCACGAACAGGCAAAGGCATGGATCGAGTCGGCCGTCGCCGAGCACGGTGCCATCGACATTCTTTATAACAACGCGTCGGCTGCCCGTTTCGGACCGGTCAGCGAGTTCTCCATCGAGGACTGGCACTACACCATCCGCAACGAGATCGACTTGCTGTTCTACACCACCAAATACGCTTGGCGTCACCTCGCCGAAAGACGTGGCGTGATCATCAACGTGTCGTCAACCGCGGCTTGGGGTGGCTCCAAAGTCGCCGGCATCGCCGCGCACTCCGCGGCCAAAGGTGCAGTGGTGTCCTTTACCCGTCAGTTGGCGGTGGAAGGGGCTCCAGTCGGTATCAGGGCGATCAGTCTTAGCCCTGGCTTCGTGGCTACGCCGGGTACGGCGGCATTCCTGGAGAACCCCGTGGCGCGCGCAGCGCTGCTCGACGGAGTGTTGATGGATCGGCCGGGCGAGCCTGAGGAAATCGTGGCCCTGGCTGTGTTCGTTGCCTCGAGCGAAGCCTCGTTCATCACCGGCTCCGATTTCGTCATCGACGGTGGTTTGCTAGCTGTCTAGCGACCGTGCGGGCGCCGCGCAGGTGGCCGCGACCAATGGCATTCGAATAATAAGAAGGTGAAGTCATGGATATCATAGGTATCGGCTACATGGGGTTCGAAACCGCGAACATCGACGCCTGGCGAGAGTATGGCCCGCAGGTCATGGGGTTCGGTATCGGTCGTTCTCCGGAGACCGACCCTGACTCTTTGTATTTTCGCATCGACGACCGCCGGCACCGCTTCGCATTCCATCCTGGCAAGATCGACCGCCTGGCCTACATCGGCTGGGAAGCGGTTGGACGCATGGCCTTCGAGGATGGTCTGAAAAAACTCAGTGCTGCAGGCGTTGAGTTCAATCGCGGCGATGCCGAGTTGTGCGAAAAGCGCGGTGTGCGTGAGCTAGTGCGTTTTCGCGACCCGGTTGGCTACCAACATGAGCTGTTCTATGCACAGAAATGGTCGCCTCGCTCCTTTATCCCTGGTCGTTCGCACACAGGCTTCCTGGCGGACGAGCGTGGGGCCGGCCATGTGGTGTTGATTACTCCGGAGTACACCCCGGAGCTGGAGCACTTCCTGATCAACGTGATGGGTTTCCACTGGTATGGCGCCGGTGCTGGCAAGGGGCGCACTGGCTTCTTCAGGGCCAAGCTGAACAATCACACCAGCCATGACATCGCCTACGGCCATGGGCCGGGGCGCATGGGCGTGCAGCACGTCGGCCTGTTCGTGCGCAATGTCCGCGATGTCGGCGAAACCTATGACATCGTGCGCAAGCGTGAACTGCCGATGATGATGACTCTCGGCCAGCACGCCCAAGACCCGCACCTGTCCTTTTATCACTTCAATCCGTCTGGTTTTGCCTTTGAAACCATCGCCGAGCTCGAGCCTTGGCCCGGTGATCCTTACGAGCTCAATCCAGAAACCTTGAGCCTGTGGGGGCACGAGATGGTCGGGCCAATTCTCGGACCGAGCGTGCGGACACCCCAAGAAGTGCTGGACCCAGAATATCTAGCTAGCAAACGCTAGCATGCGCTTGGGGCGAGTAGAGACCGACGGTGAGGAGTTTTGGGCTCTGCTCGAGCCCGACTCTTCGCGGCTGCGGCGCATATGTGCACCTTTCGCCGAGTGGGCGCCACTGCTGACGGAAGAAGGGGAGGCAGTTCTGGATCTGGCCAGGGATTATCTCGATCTGGCCTCCTGTCGCTTGCTGCCTCCTTTGCAACCGGGGGCGCGTGTCTTTGGAGTGGGGCTGAATTATCTGAGTCATTTGCAGCGCCTCGGTAGTACGGCACCGGCACACACGCTGGCCTACATGAAGCCCGATTCCGCCCTGGTCGGTGCACATGATGAAATTAACTATCCGGTGCTGACAGCCGAACTCGACTATGAGGTCGAACTGGTTGCCGTGGTCGGTAGTCCATTGGGCGATGAGGGGCTGGCCAGTGCCTGCCTGCTCGGCTACACGGTTGGCAACGATGTCAGTGCGCGAGATGCGGGGCGGCTGATCAATCGCCTCGATCTGCTGACCCAGAAGGGCATGGACCGTACCACCCCGGTCGGGCCATGGGTGGTCACCCTTGCCGAGCTAGGTGGGTCCGGGCAGCCGCGACTGGATATAAGTTTGAGCGTTAACGGCGAGATGCGTCAGCAGGACAATACCCGGCACATGATTTTCCCTGTCGATGAGCTGCTCAATTATCTCGATGCGCGAATCGCGCTTCGCCCCGGCGATCTGATCTTCACTGGTTCGACTCACGGTGTCGGGCTGGAAAGTGGACGCTTTCTTGTGCCAGGCGACTTGGTTGAAGCCGAAGTCGAAGGTATCGGCAAGCTGTGCAACCGTGTTGGTGCTCAGCGCACCTTGAGTCCTGTACGCAGCTTTGGCCGGCTTGGACTACCTACAGCTCGAGAGAGCTGATCTGTTCGGATACCTGTTGGCGATGTATATGGAGCGGTAATGAACGAAAAATCCGCTTGGGCTCCTTTTTCCCACAAAGCATTTCGAGCACTCTGGTGCGCGGGTGCGGTAGTCAACCTAGCCATTTGGATGCAGACGGTCGGGGCGGCCTGGGTTATGACAACCTTGTCACCTTCGCCGCTCATGGTCTCGCTGGTACAGACGGCCATGGCCCTGCCGGTATTTTTGTTCGGCTTGCCCGGCGGAGTGATTGCAGACCTGGTCGACCGCCGCCACTGGCTGCTCTTTACCCAGTCGTTGATGCTGGGTGCGGCTGTGCTGCTGTGTCTTCTCTCCTATAGCGGTCTGCTTCAAGATTGGTCCCTGCTGCTGCTGACCTTTATGCTCGGCACTGGCAGTGCGTTGAATATGTCGGCCTGGATGGTCACCACGGTGGCGGTGCTGCCGCGGGAGCAAGTGCCGGCCGCTGTATCGCTGAGCGCCATCTCAACCAACGTTGCCAGGGCGTTGGGACCAGCCTTGGCTGGCTTCTTGATCGCCTACTCCAGTTCCGGTTCAGTGTTTCTGGTGATCGCCCTGTGTTTCTCCGGGGTGCTGGTCTTCGTCTTTTGCTGGAAGCCCCGCCAGCAACCGGCTGGATTGCCACCGGAAACTTTCTTCGGCGGGATGCGCAGTGGCCTGCGCTACATTCGTCACTCATCAGTGTTGTTCGACGCACTGAAGCAGGTTTTCGTGTTCACTAGTTGTGCTGGCGCGCTGTGGGCCTTGTTGCCTTTGGTGGCGAAGGGGTTGGGCATGGGGGCTGGCGGCTATGGCCTGCTGATGGGCTGCCTCGGGGCCGGTGCAGTGCTGGCAGCGGTTAACTTGACCGCGCTTTACGGCCGTTTCACCCTTCGACAGCTGATAATCGCCGGCGTTATTGCTTTTACCCTGGCTACGCTTGCTGCCTCCCAGCTGCATAGCCGCATCTTGGTCTGTGCCATGCTTGTGTTGGCTGGGATGGCTTGGATGGCGGTTAACGCTACGGTTTCTACTGTGGTGCAAACCTGCGCGGCGGACTGGGTGCGAGCGCGTGTGGCCTCTGTCTACCTGCTCATGTATATGGGCGCGATGGCCATCGGCGGTATTCTATGGGGGGCGGTAGCAGAATGGCTGGGGGTTGGCCAGTGTCTGCTTTTGTCCGCGGTGACCATCATGCTTGGGTTGTTCGTGACCCGCCGGGCGGATCTTGAACTCGGTCAAGAGGCGGATTTTGCTACTGCGCAACAGACCGACAAGCTGATGTTGGCTGACGATATCGCGCATTCCGATGGGCCTGTCTGCGTCGAAATAAGCTACCGGGTGAAGGCAGCAGAGCTCGATGACTTTCTGCGTATCGTCTATCCCGTCGGTCGGTCGCGACGGCGCAATGGTGCGCAGAATTGGCGACTGTATCGTGACCTGGCGGCAGCCGACCACTTTATCGAGCGCTTCATTGTAGAGTCCTGGCTGGACTATCTGCGGCAACGCGAACGGGTGACTCAGGGCGACAAGATGCGCGAGCAGGGTCTAGTGTGTTTCCTCGACCAGCAGCAGACGATCAGACGCTACATCTATCAGGGCCCCGCAGATCGCTTTTGATGGTTGAAATCTCAATATTAAATTTTTGCACGAATCCGTTCTCGGTATAGAATTGAGCGGGACCTATCTACTGAGATGCGCTCATGCAATCCCCTGAAACTCTGGACAGCGACGATAACCGCAAGACTGCCGGCGCAGTGACTGTGAAACCGGTCTCTAACGCGATCCGCATCCTTCGCCATTTGAGTCAGATGGGGATGCCGGAGCGCTCCGTGGATATTGCTCGCCGTTTGTCTATCAATCCGAGCACCTGCTTCAACATCCTGCGCACACTGGTCATGGAGGATGTTGTTGACTTCAATCCGATGTCGAAACGCTATTCGGTCGGCTTGGGGCTGGCGCGCCTAGTTGAGCAGTTGGTCACCCAGGGGCAGCGCGTGCAGTTGGCCAAGCCATTGCTGCAGAACCTGGCGGCGAGGTTGCGTGTAACCGTTACGCTCTGGCGGCGCATGGAGTCTGACCGGATCGTCATCGTCAGTTCTGCGGCCAGCCCGACCGATGTTCGCATCGACATGGCAGAAGGACAGCGCTTGCCCATGCTGATGGGGGCCAGCGGCCGATTGTTCGCTACGCAGGTAGATCTTGACGATCCCAAGGTCCAGGTCGGTTATGAGTCGATCCGTTGGGCTCAACCGCTGCCCTTTGCGACGTACCGTGAGGAAGTGCTACAGGCCGCGGAGCGAGGTTGGGCCTTGGATGATGGTTACTTCTCGGTGGGCATCCTAGCGGTAGCTGCACCGGTATATTCACCCTCGGGCTCAATCGATTTCACCGTCTCGGCGGTGATGTTCCGTGGGCAGCGTGACGAGGACGGGATCAAGGAGATGGGGGTGGCGCTCATCGACTTTTGCTCCGAGTTGGCAGAAGTCTTGTACTGAAGGTTACCCCCCCTCCAACCTTATTCCCGGACCAGCAGCAGGCTTCCACCCAGTGGGCCGCCGCCAGCAGCCACCGCGGCCACCTGGTGATCGGCCGTCTGCCTGCCATGTGCGCGCCCCCACAACTGCAGGCAGGCTTCATGAACGTAGCCCAGCCCATGGGTGCGGCCGCCAGACAGTTGTCCGCCGTTGGTGTTGATCGGCAGTTCTCCATCTAGTGCGATCCGCTTGCCCCCCTCGACGAAGTGACCGCTCTGGCCAACCGGGCAAAGGCCCAGAGCTTCCAGCCAGATCATCGTAAGGATCGAAAATCCATCGTATAGCTGCGCCGAGCCGACATCAGCCGGGGTGTAATCGGTACGTGACCACATCATGCGAGCGACATCGAAGGCGGCCATCTGGGTCAGCGATATTTGGTCCCATGACCAAGGCTGGTTGAGCGCGGCGCCCATTGCCTCGATGCGGATAGGCGGTTGGCGAGTATCCCGGGCGGCGTCCCGGCGAGACAGGACAATGGCGGTGGAGGCATCGCAATGCACGTCGCAGTCAAACATGCGTAGCGGTGTGGAGATCATCCGCGACTGCATGTAGTCGTCCATCGTCATCGGCGTGCGGTAGATGGCTTTGGGGTTGCGCATGGCATTCTGCCTACAGGTCAGGGCGATCTGTGCGAGCTGCTCCGGTTGCGTGCCGTATTCATGAAAGTGACGTTGCGCATACAAGGCCATCAGGTTGATGCCTGACAGCACATTGAATGGTGTGAACCATTGCCACGCAAAACTGCTGTCGCGCCCCTGAGTCTTGTTGCTAAGGGCGCCGGCCTGCTTGTTGTGCACGCGCGCTGACGCTTCGGTAATGGTGCGAAATACCAGGACGTGCCGGCACAGCCCCGCGGCAATCGCCATGGCCCCGTTGATCACGCCGGCCAATGGGCCAGGGCCTTCGTACCCGCCGCCAAACCAGTTGACGTTTAGGCCCAAGGCGTTTTTCAGCGCGCATGGGCCGATCGGGGAGAAGGGATCACCATTGTTGTTGTCGCCCGGCCAGCAGGCAACACCATCGATGTCATGACGCTCCAAGCCGGCATCGGCTATGGCTTCCAGGCAGGCATCGACAGTCAGGCGCATGGCCGACTTCGACGATGGCCGGCCGACCTCAGACTGGCCAATGCCGGTGATGGCCACCTCTTTCTCATAACGATGATCGGACATTATTGGTCCCCTTTGAATACGGGTAGCCAGACATCCTCAACATTCAGGAAGCTGACTCTGACTGGCATGTCGATGCGGACGGCGAGCGGGTCCATGTCGATTATGTTGCTGATGAAGCGCAGGCCCGGCTGGTCGGATAGTTCAATGATCGCGACGACGTAGGGGACTTCGAGGTCGGGGATCCATGGCTGGTAGTTAATGGTGAAGCTCAGCACCTTGCCCTTCCCTGATACCGCATGGGGATTGACGTCCAGGCTTGCGCATCGGGGGCAGATCGGACCTGGAGGATGAAAGAAGTGTGCGCAGCCATTGCAGTGATGGATCAACAACTCGCCGTGCTCCCCACCTTGCCAGAAGGCGCGGTTGTCGGCATTTAGGGCAGGCAGTTTTCTTGGCATTGGAGATCCCGAGGGTGAATTCGACTCATGTCCGACATTAGCATTTGTACATATTTTTGAAAAGTGTCATATTCCTGCCCTGTGAGCGAACGTGTCCAGCCATGGCCGGACAGTACACAACAAGAGGAGCCTCACTATGTCCCAGTCCTTGCAGGAAAAGATTGTCATCGTTACCGGCGGTTTTGGCGCCTTGGGTCGCGCGCTCGGCCTGCTGTTGCTGGAGCGTGGAGCATCTGTCGCGTTGCTTGATCGTGCCGAAGCCCCCGCGGCTTTACTCGATGTGCCGAATCTTCTGCCGTTGGGCGGCGTTGATCTGGCATCCGCCGAGCCAACCAGGGGGGCGCTGTCGCGAGTGGCCGAGCATTTCGGTCGAGTAGATGGGTTGGTTAACGTTGCCGGAGGGTTTGCCTGGGAAACCTTGGAAGGCGGCAGCTTGGAAACCTGGGATCGCCTGTACCAAATGAACTTACGCACCGCCGTGGTCAGTTGCCAGGCGGCGCTGCCGCATCTGCTGGCTGCGCCTGGCGGGCGCATCGTCAACATCGGTGCGCTGGCTTCGCTGAAAGCTGCACAAGGCATGGGTGCCTATGCGGCATCCAAGGCAGGTGTTGCGCGCTTGACCGAAGCGCTGGCGGAGGAGCTGAAGGATCGCGGCGTTACCGTCAATGCCGTATTGCCGAGCATTATCGATACTCCGGCTAACCGCGCCGACATGCCGGATGCCGATGTCAGCCGTTGGGTCTCCCCGGCAGCGCTTGCCGGCGTGATCGCCTTCCTCCTGTCGGACGAGGCTTCGGTGATCACTGGTGCCTGTCTGCCCGTCAGTGGACGAGTATGAGTCAAGTTTCCAGCTGGGTTATTTCGATGGGAGTTGAGAGCCAATGAGACTTGTGACGTTTACTGACGGTACGGGTTTCGAGCGAGCCGGTGCGCTGCTCGAGAGCGATCAGATCGTCCTCGACCTGCAGGCGGCCTATCGCCAGGTGCAGGGGCGTGAATGCGTAGAGCTTTCCAGCGTGCTGGCATTGCTTGAGGCCGGCGAAGCTGGCCTGGACCTGGCTCGATCACTGGCGGCCCAAGTGCCGGCTGCGGCGGTACGCGAGCGCGCTGCGGTCAAGCTGCGAGCGCCAATCCAGCCGCCGCCACAGATGCGTGACTGCTCCTGCTTCGAGTTGCATCTGCGGCAGAGCTTCGCTGCAGCGCGTCGAGCGCGGGCATTGCGGACGCCTGATCCTGAAGCGACGCTGCAGGCGATGAATACGCGTGCTGACGATCGTGTCATCGAGACCTTCAACCGCCAGCCCATCTACTACAAGTGCAACCGCTTCGCGGTCGTCGGCATCGACGACGAATTCCAATGGCCGAGCTTCAGCAAGGCCCTGGACTTCGAGCTCGAATTCGGATGCTACATCGGCAAGCGGGGCAAGGACATCTCGCGAGATGCGGCTCGTTCGCACATCTTCGGCTACACCATCTTCAACGACATGAGTGCGCGCGACGCTCAGGCGATGGAGATGCCTGGCATGCTCGGGCCGGCCAAAAGCAAGGACTTCGATACCGCCAACATTATGGGGCCGTGTCTGGTGACAGCCGACGAGCTTGGTGATCCTTACGATCTAAACATGATTGCCCGCGTGAACGGCGAGGAGTGGGGGCGCGGTAATACCCGCGACATGCGCTGGACCTTCGAGGATGTCATCGCCCACGTGTCTCGCTCGGAAACCCTGTACCCCGGGGAGTTTCTCGGCTCCGGCACTGTTGGCAACGGCTGCGGCCTGGAGCAGTTGCGCTATCTGAAGCCGGGAGATCTGGTCGAGCTGGAAGTCGACGGCATCGGCGTGCTGCGTACCCGTGTCGGAAAGCCCGGTGAAGCTGTTTCCTGATGTGTCCGGATTGCTCGCCCGCCTGCCGCGGAAGCCAGGAAGGGCAAGGCGTGAGCCCAGGAGCTGTGGCTACTCACCTGCTTCGCTTGAGATGATTTTTGAACAATATTCAATAAAATGTCTTATATTTTGATTCGGCTTAATTCGCCGTGACGCCCTGATCAGGAGGCAAACATGCTAACAAGAACAAGCCCTGTGTTGTCCGACGGAACCAAGGTATCCGACCTCATCTACCCTGAGACCCGTGAAGTGCAGATGCGTGCGCTGTCGGATCGTGAAGTCTATGAGCTGGAGATGGAGAAAATCTTCGGCAAGATATGGGTCATGCTGGGGCACGAGTCTGAAATTCCCAACCTGGGTGACTTCGTCGTGCGCGATATGGGGTCCGACTCCGTAATCGTCGCTCGGGGCAAGGACGGTGAAGTCCACGTGTCCCTCAACGTCTGCCCTCACCGCGGCATGCGCATTAGCACTGCTGATTGCGGTAATACCCAAATTCACAAATGCATCTATCACGGTTGGGCCTTCAAGCCGAACGGTGATTTCATCGGATCTCCGGTGGAGCGCGAGTGCATGCATGGCAAGATGATGGCCAAGGAGGAGCTGGGCCTGAAGAAGGCTCGCGTGACCCTCTACGGTGGTCTGATCTTCGCAACCTGGAACGTCGATGGCCCGTCGTTCGAGGAGTTCCTCGGCGATGCCAAGTGGTATTACGACATGCTCTTCTGTCGCTCAGACAAGGGCATGGAAGTACTCGGCCCACCGCAACGTTTCATCGTAAATGCCAACTGGAAAACCGCGGGTGAACAGTCGGCTGCCGATGGCTTTCATACCCTGACGTTGCATCGCTGGCTGGGCGAGGTAGGTAACTACGCAAAGAAAGGCGAGGGTGAAGGGGAGGGGGGCGACCTGAGTCCGGAAATGATTGGCGTAGAGATCAGCTCACCGCATGGACATGCCCTGCGCTGTATCGACCTGGCACGCAAGATCAAGCGCCTGACAGGGCTCGACCCTGCCGAGCTGTCCGTACAGGAAAAGCTGGACGCGCTGCCGCCCGCTGGCATGACGCGTGACATGGTCGAGCAGTTGGCGCGCAACCTGAGCGACGATCAACTCAATGTTCTGACCAGCATGCCTCCGCAGGTCGGGGGCATCTTCCCGAACATCCTCTTTGGCTTTGTGTACATTCCGCAACCGGACGGTACCGTGGTCGGCTCCATGACTATGCACGCCTACGTGCCCCAAGGTCCGGACAAGCTCGAGTTCGTCAACTGGATCTTTGCCGAGAAGGATGCACCAGCAGAGCTTCGCGAGAAGATGCTCAAGCAGACCATCCAGCTGTTCGGCACCTCAGGGATGGTCGAGCAGGACGACTCCGATACTTGGCCGCACATGACTCTGGCTGCCAAAGGAGCCATGGGCCGCAAGATCACCATGAAGTACCAGGCGTGCTACGAAACCGGCGCGCCCGAAGGCTGGCCCGGCCCTGGCATCGTCAATGAGGGCTTCACCAAAGACGATACCCAATGGCATTGGTGGCTGTACTGGCATGAACTGATGACTGCGGAAGATTGATTATCCGCCCGCTTCTGGCCCTTAGTCATAACAACAAATTTCAGGGAGTTATCAATGGCCCAAGTACAACAACGCGGCGCCGAGCAGATCCAGCCGGGGTCGCCGGTTGGCACGAAAACTGTCCCGGTCGGTTCCGAGGTCTATAACAAGGTTGTGACCTTCCTCTATGAGGAAGCTACCCTGCTGGACCAGATACGTCTGCAGGAGTGGGGGGAGCGGTTGGCCACTGACCTGGTGTACACCGTTCCTCTGCGCCACACTCGCACGCAATCGGAACAGTCGGCTACGATTGTGCGCAGCGTGCAGCACTATCATGACGATTACCGCTCGATCATGGGGCGCATTCTGCGTTTGTCCGGCAAGAGTGCCTGGGCGGAAGACCCACCGTCGCGCACCCGTCGTCTGGTTACCAACGTGTTCGTCGAGGAGACGCAGAAGGCGGACGAGTTCGTCGTTACCAGTTACCTGCTGATGACCCGTAACCGTTTCAAGGACCACCATGTCGACATCATTAGCGGCGAACGCCGTGATGTGCTGCGGCTGACGGCCGATGGCTTCAAGCTGGCGCGCCGCGAGGTGATCCTCGACCAGGCGGTTCTCGGAACGCCGAACCTCGCAGTGTTCCTTTGATCGCCAGGCCTGCCTCTCTCAAGAGGGGCAGGCCTCGATCTCTCCTGCCAGCCAGTTCTGGTCATCCGCGCACAAGGCTGCTCCGCTCACGCTGAAATCCCAGGTAGAACCCTTGATCCGCAGGGCTTGCTGGGCCCGGAGGGGCTGTTGGCTGTAACAGTGACCTGTGCTGGAAGCATGCTCTTGGGCATCCAGGTTGTGTTCGCGTCCCAGCGATATCATGGTACAGCGGCGTAGCAGAAGCGCTGCTTCTGCTTCTTCTTCCGGCAAACGGCTCAGTGCCCAGCGAGCCATCCCTTCGCGCAGGTCGATCGCCTCATAAGGAGGGGGGGCCTGGATGACAGTGCCCAGTACATCCCAGCTCAGGTAAGGCGCCCCGTCGCGCAGCAGGGACGGATGGGTGCGCCCGCCGATCCGTTGCGGGACTTGGATTTCATAGCGGCGCTTTGGGGTGCCGCGTGCGGCGCTGGCTATCGCCAGGCCAGCCAGGTCGAGCAGGTGCGTACATTGATGCTGCGCGTCGGTGTACCGTGTCACCGAATGGGCTATGTGGTTGAGCGGCATGCCGATCAGCTTATTCAGTTGCCCATTAGCCTGCGGGCAGGCTGAATATGGATAGCGCAGAGCTTCGCCACCTATTTCGCAGAGAACGCCATTGCTGTGGCGGGCCCACACACGAAAATGATGGAAGTCATCTTCGAGGGCGGCTCGGACTTCGCCTGAGCCATTCTGTTCTGTCGAGATGATTTCCACGCGGCGTCGAAAGATACTCATCCTGATTTTCCTTGGTGTTGTTTTTACAGGTGCTTGGTGCTTCTGAGTGAGATATATTTGAACACTATAAACAAAAATGTTCACTCGAAAACAAGAAAAGGAGTCAACCATGGAGCTTCTGCAAAAGCAGGTGGCGTTGATTACTGGTGCCGGCGGTGGGATTGGACGGGGCGTGGCCCTCAGCTTCGCCAAGGCGGGCGCAGCTGTGGTGGTTGCCGAGCTCGATGCAGTCAGTGGCATGGCTGTGGCGGAAGAGCTGCAGTCCTTGGGCGCACGTGCCCTGTTCATTAAAACCGACGTGTCCAACAAGGCGGATATCGAGGCGGCCATCCAGGCGGCAGTCGATCAGTTCGGTGGTCTGGACATCCTGGTCAATAACGCCTTCGCCCCTACCCCCAACGTGCTGCTGGAAGAAAAGACCGACGAGATGCTCGCTAAGACCCTCAATTCCACGGTGTGGGCGGCCTGGTGGGCAATGAAGGCCGCGTTGCCGCACATGAAGGCGCGTGGTGGTGGCAAAATAATCAATTTCTATTCAATAGATACCGAGGTGGGTGCCTGGCTGCACGGCGACTACAATACGGCAAAGTCGGCCATTGTCGGTCTCACCCGTAGTGCTGCTTCGGAGTGGGGGCGCTTCAATATCCGGGTAAACGCCATTGCGCCGACGGCCATGGGGGCGACGTTCCACAAGCTGGCTACTGAGAACCCCGGGTTCGCAGAGAAGTCCGCTGCACTGCGCCCGCTGGGGCGTTGCGGTGAGCCGGAGGAGGATATCGGGCCGGTAGTGGTATTCCTGGCATCGGAGATGTCGCGTTTCGTTACCGGTGAAACTATCCATGTGGATGGTGGGTTGCACTTGCCTGGTTACAACTCGCGACCGGCCGGAGTCCCGGTCCGAGAATACTGACAGGGTGGCTGGCGCGGCATTCGCCGCGCCTTCATCTTTCGATGACACTGTGCCCAACTCATGAAGCTCCGAGAAGGCTGTAGGCTGCAAGCATTCGCGCCCACAGCCTACCCCTGGTCAGTTTTTCACCACCTTGATATCCGTATCTTCCAGATCCCAAGTGGCGGACGTTTTTCCTTCGTCGCGCAGCTGGTATTTGAGCACGCGCCCTTGCGGGTTCTTCGGCAGGCTGTCCCGGAACTCGATGTAGCGCGGTAGGGCATAGTAAGGCACCGAGTCGGTCGCCCAGTGGAACAGCTCTTCCGGCGCGAGCTGAGCTCCCTCGTGCAGGACAGCGGTAACCTTGACATCATCTTCGCCCTTGTCGGAGGGCACCGCATGCACTGCAACCTCGGCCAAGGCTGGGTGCACGGCGAAGGCTGACTCCATTTCGAAGCTGGAGATGTTCTCGCCACGACGACGTAGGTAGTCCTTCTTTCGGTCTACGAAGTAGAAGAAGCCCTCGTCATCGAACTTGCCCACGTCACCGGTGTGCAGCCACATGTTTCGCATCAGCTTCAGGGTGTCTGCCGGACGGTTCCAGTACCCCTGAAACATGATGTCCGGACGCAGCGGGCGAACCACAATTTCACCGGGGGTATTGGCCGGCAGCTCCTGGTCGTTGTCATCGACGATGCGTACGTCGAAGTCGGGAATGCGCTTGCCGGAAGAGCCGGGCGCAGCGTATTCGCCAGCTGCCAGCGAGGTGATCACGCAGGCCTCGGTAAGTCCGTAACCGTTGCCGCCGACCAGCTTTGTGCCGAAGCGCTCACGCCAGATTTTCTTGGTTTCTTCGGTGTAAGGATTGCCGCGTGCGGTGTGGATCTGGCCGAAGCAGCGCTTCATCGCCTCATTATCCGGTGCTTGGGCGAGCAGGCCACCCATGCCTCCGAGGATCGATGCGATGGTGGCGCCGGAGCGCTCCACTTCCTGCCAGAAATTGGAAACCGAAAAGCGTGGCAGTATAGCTGCGCGTGCACCGACCATAATGCTGGCGATGATGCTGACGCACAAGGCATTCATGTGGAACAGCGGCAGCGGCGTGATGGTCACGTCGTTTTCGTTGGCTGGCCCGGCACGCAGTTGTAGGCGGGCCAGGTTGCACATGAAGTTGTAGCTGATCATGCAGCCTTTTGAAGGGCCAGTGGTGCCAGAGGTGTAGATCAGGCATGCCAGATCGGACGGCTGCGGCTTGGAGGCAAAGGGGGTTTCGTCCTCTCCACGGAACTCGTCCAGTGCGGCGATCGGAATCCTGCAGTCGGCAGGGGTGTTCAGGACGCCACGATAGAGGACGTGGTTAACCTCGGTTAGCTGGTCGGCCAGCGGGATCAAACGCTGCAGGTAGTCTGCTTCGCAGATGATCAGATGGGTACCGGTATCGGCGATCTGATGGCGCAGGAACTCGCCTTTCAGGGCAGTGTTGATCGGTACGCTGACCGCGCACAGCTTGTTGATCGCAAGCCAGCAGATTACAGCATCGATGTTGTTGTCCAGCATGGTCAGCACAGTCTGCCCCGGCTTCGCACCGAGGGCCGCCAGTGAGTGAGCCATGCGAGTTGATAGTGAGTCAACCTCGGCGTAGGTGTACAATTTTCCACTGAAATCCAGCAGAATTTTGTCTGGATGCCGCGCTACGGCACGCTCGAGCGCTGCGATGACAGTGTCTCGTTCACCAACTGCCCATGTGTCCGGGTGCCCGGTACCAGTCATGACTTGCCTCCTTATGGCGGCCTTCCCACCTGCGGGATGCCGATCTTATTTTGGGGGGAGAATGCAATTCTATATGAAGATTAATTGGGGTCTCCGGGTTAAGTTGAACAGAATATGATGTTTGTGTCTAGCTTTCGTGCTAGCATGAATCAAATCAAGCTACGGAAGATCCGTTTCGATGTCGAATCTCGCTGCCATACCCGAGAAACCTGAGCTTGCCGTGGCTGCCAGGAAGAAGCCGGCCAAAGCCGAAAAGGCAGCGGCAACCGTCAAAAAGCCTGCACAAAAAGATGGCAGCCCGGCCGTGGCTGGGGGGGCTGTTAAGCCTAATCGGCGGTCCGAAGAGACCATTGCCAACATCCTGGCCGCCACAGAAGAGGTGGTTCTGCGATCCGGTACGGACCGCATCTCGATCCTGGATGTCTGCCAGGTGGCAGGGATCTCGCGGGGAACCTTTTATCGCTATTTCTCTTCCCAGGATGACTTGCTGGATACCTTCTCTCGGCGAAAGCGCGAAAGCTTCCACGGCAACTTGGCCTTGATCCTGAGTGAGATCGCTGATCCTGACGCGCGCTTCAATGCTTTTCTTGCCTACTTGGACGCCTATCTCGAAGACACGCGTGCGCGGCGTATGTTGCTGGTGGCGCCCGATTACGCGCTGGGTTTCATCCGCCGCATCTTTCATGACTCAATGGTCCGTTTTCAAGATTTGCTGGGCATCGTTTTCGATGATTGGGATGCCAAGCTTGGGGTCAAGCTTGATCGTGAGCTGATCTGCGAAATGATCCTCCGCTATGTGCTGAGTGAAATTCTGGTACCCGAAAGCACCAGCCGTAGGCTCCTGCCGGTGAGGGTCAGGAAGTTGGTGGCGGCCCTAACCCTTGGATCTGCCTCTCGCTCGCGTCGTTGACCCGCCCTATATCCATTTCTCTGGCTCTCTAGCCTTAGAGTGCGTCGCTGCCCCTCGTAGTTGAGGGCTCTCGGCGCACTCCATTTTTCTGTCCGCTCCAGGTCTCTTTCCTGATTGGTCCTCCATGCCCTCTGCCAAGGTCTTAGTCAAGGCTCTGGCGTGGGCCTTTTGGCGCGCATGAAAAAATTAATTGAACAGATTTGAGATTTATGGTCATCTTGGGTTAGGCTCTGCTCATGAAGCGGACCTGGTAGGCGTTCCTTCATGCGCTTCTGCTCTTGCGATTGCATGACGAGCAACGCAGTACGCAATCACAACAATAAAGGTACCGGATTATGCTTATTGATCTTCACGCCCATGCGCCGCATCCCGATTATTATGACCAGCACCCCTATTGGGGCCCTGCCTTCGAGCCCCAGCCGGATGGGGATATCAAGTTGCGTGTAGGGGACTGGATTCTGTCGCTGGGCGCACCGGAGCGTAAAAAGGCGCTGCGTGAGGCACACGCTCGCGGTGAAACGCTAAACGTTGAAGAGTACATGGCAAAGTGGCGTGATCCGAGTCACCGACTTGCCGCGATGGATGCCGCTGGCCAGGATGCGCAGGTTCTGTCGGTTCCGAGCCACTGCTACATGTACTGGACCGAGGCCGAGTTTGCCGTTCCCTTCGCCCGCAAGGTTAATGATGTGCTGGCCGATTATTGCTCGGCTGCGCCCAATCGTCTTATGTTCTGGGCACATGCACCGCTGAACGTGCCGCATGAGGCTGCCAAGGAGATCCGTCGTGCCTGTACGGAGTTGGGTGCCAAAGGCTTGGTTGCCGGTGGTTCCAACTTTGGCGGCATGGAGTTTGATTCGCCGGAACTGGACCCGGTCTGGGAGGTGCTGTGTGAGCTCGATCTGCCGATCTTCGTGCACGGTTACAACCAGTCCGTAACCTGGGGTAAAGAAGCCAATACTGATCGTTATGAAACTACCGCTATCGTCGGTATGAACTATGACGAAACAAAGTGCTTCTGGTACCTGATCAATGGTGGTGTGCTGGATCGATTCCCAAATCTGAAGGTTTATATCACCCATGGCGGGGGATTCGTTCCTTACCAGTTGGGGCGTCTGGCCCAGACCAACCCTAACCTCGATGTTTACCATAACAAAAAGCCAGTCTTGGACTATCTGCCCAACTTCTATTTCGACGTAGAGCTGCATGAGCTGCCCATGCGTCAGGCAATGGTCGATGTTATCGGCGCGGATCGTGTGCTGTACGGGTCCAATTTTGGTGGCAGCGATGCCGTTCGTCATGACCTGACCGATGGGCTCCGCTTGTCGGATGAGGACCTGCAGAAGATTCGCTGGAAGAACGCCTGTGAACTGCTGCATCTCGATCCGGCGAAGGTCGGCAAGGTTGGTGTCTGATGAAACTTGCTCGTTGCTCCTACCAAGACACCGGTTCGTTCTGGGCGGTGGTAGATCCGGAGCGCGATGAAGTGCATCTCATCGAGGGGGAATTCTCCAGTTGGGCTCCCGCGGTTGCCAGAGGTGATGGAATCAGTGCGTTGCGGCTGTCGCCGGTTTCGCTGTCCTTATCAGCGGTGCGGCTGCTTCCGCCGATAGAACCACAGAGCCGGGTTGTGGTTGCGGGTGCCAATTATGCCAAGCATCTGGCCGAGGATTTCGGTCTTGCTGCCCCCCCACAGCCGATAGCCTTTCTGAAGGCCTACGGTGCGCTGATTGGCGCGCGCGATCCGATTCGATATCCGCCGCTCACTGATGAGCTCGATCATGAGGTGGAGCTGGTCGCGGTGATCGGCAGCGCTGATGTTGATCTTGAAGATCCGCTGGCCTGCGTGCTGGGCTACACCGTCGGCAATGATGTCAGTGCGCGCGATCTGCAGCGCAGCGGTCCCGCGGGTATCGGCATGGACTTGTTCGCGGCCAAGAGTCAGGACCGCACGACGGGAGTGGGGCCGTGGATCGTTACCAAGGATGAGTTCCCGGCTGGCTCTCCCGCGCTGCGCCTGACCCTTAAGGTCAATGGCGAGATCCGCCAGAATGGATCCACATCCGAGATGACCTGGGATGTTGGCCAGTTGATCCGTTTCGTTCAGCGGCGCTCCAGTTTCGGATGTGGAGACATTCTTTTTACGGGCTCACCCGCCGGGGTGGGGATGGGAACCGGGCTGTTTCTCAATCCGGGGGATGTCGTTGAGGCAACGATCGAGGGCATTGGCACCTTGCGTAATGTCGTTAGCGAAAAGTCCAGCGTCTAATGGAGAGCGAACATGACATTGAATAAAGAAGAAAAAATCGTAGTCGTTGGTGCCGGTCTGATGGGTACCGGCATTGCGCATGGTTTCGCCAGCTCTGGATTCACTACCTGGCTGGTGGACACTAATGCCGACTCCTTGGCACGTGCTAAGGCAAGTATCGAGAAAATTCTCAATGATGGCGTGAAGCTCGGGAAAGTTTC